>OIZV01000011.1_pt1 | contig 138302 bp, 121 predicted proteins | sample 1588681 | NCBI WGS metagenome assembly OIZV01 (sample SAMN03283281) | human gut metagenome | biome: human-associated habitat; material: feces | host: Homo sapiens | place: Peru | collected 2012 | reverse complement strand
CGCCACTGGTGTTCCTCCTAATATCTACGCATTTCACCGCTACACTAGGAATTCCACTTACCTCTCCTGCACTCTAGTGCGACAGTTTCCAAAGCAGTTCAGGGGTTAAGCCCCCGCATTTCACTTCAGACTTGCCATACCGTCTACGCTCCCTTTACACCCAGTAAATCCGGATAACGCTTGCCCCCTACGTATTACCGCGGCTGCTGGCACGTAGTTAGCCGGGGCTTCTTAGTCAGGTACCGTCATTTTCTTTCCTGCTGATAGAGCTTTACATACCGAAATACTTCTTCACTCACGCGGCGTCGCTGCATCAGGGTTTCCCCCATTGTGCAATATTCCCCACTGCTGCCTCCCGTAGGAGTTTGGGCCGTGTCTCAGTCCCAATGTGGCCGTTCACCCTCTCAGGCCGGCTACTGATCGTCGCCTTGGTGGGCCGTTACCTCACCAACCAGCTAATCAGACGCGGGTTCATCTTGTACCACCGGAGTTTTTCACACATCATCATGCGATCACGTGCGCTTATGCGGTATTAGCAGTCATTTCTAACTGTTGTCCCCCAGTACAAGGCAGATTACCCACGCGTTACTCACCCGTCCGCCACTAACTTACATATCACTAGGTTTCAACGTAAGTCCGTTCGACTTGCATGTGTTAAGCACGCCGCCAGCGTTCATCCTGAGCCAGGATCAAACTCTCATGTTGAATGATGGTTTCGTGTGCGATTTTTGACAAAGCATCAACTGCCATGCTTGCATGAGCAGTTGCGTGTTTTTCAAAAATCATAGGCGGGGCTGATGTCAATGAAATAAGCCGAAGGCTTATGAATTGCATCTGTACCGCGCACGCGAATCAAAGTTTGTCCTGCCAGAAATTATCTGGCATTACTGTTTTCTTGAGCTGTCTCTTTCGAGACATCGTTCTCTGAATAATTCTTGCGAGTTAAACTCGCGTTTGGAATTTTCAGGGTTGCATTACTGTTTATTTGTCAAAGAGCATTTGCTGTGTTGCTTGTTGTTGTCTCACGCGACAGCTTATTTAGATTACCACATCGCTGTTCGTTTGTCAACAACTTTTTTTATTTATTTTTGAATCTTTTTTGTTGTCTTGGTTGTTCCTCAACAACGAAATTGAGTATATCACCCATATCTACACTTGTCAACACTAAATTTGATATTTTTTGTAATTTTTTTGAACAATTTATCAAAAGAGCCTGAAACGCTCTATTTATAAGCATTTCAGGCTCTTTTCACGCTTTACTGTCCTAAACATTTTACTGTATATAGGCTCATTTCAGCTGAATTGTATATATTTTTGTGTCATTTTTCAGTTTTAAAGAGAGCGAAGTAATTTCTTCATCGCTCTGCTGCTCCACCTCGATTACCAGCACAGCCGTCCTCGTCTCTCCCGCAGGAATGACATCCACATAGGTAGACAAATCATCTAAGAGCAGCGATGGCACCGCCCTTCTCTTGTAATCCTCATTGACCGTGATCCGGAACTCCACATTCTGGGACGCAATGTCGACGCTCTGTTCCTGCTCTGTCTCATTCGTCAGCTGGAAACTCAGCACAAGCAGCTTCTTTCCGCTCGTCGCTGTGAGCATAAAATAATGTTCCTCCCCATCATGAGGGTACGCATCGCACACCTCTTCCCCAAGATAGGAAACCCGCATCCCCTCCGGCAGAGCGAGAACCTCTTCCATACTGCTTTCCTGCGTGTCATCAACCCTGTCAATCACCGGTGTCTCATCTACCGGTGCCATACCGGAAGGCTCCGGAGTCTCCTGCGGTGCCTGTTCGGACGGCTCCGTCGGCTCGGTCGTCTCCTCCGGCAGCTCTACAAGCCGGCTTCTGCGGTTTGCATCATATTTCATCAGCGTGACCGCTGTGTATTCACCGATCGCCTGTAATTCCTCCTCGTCCAGATTCGGTATCGCATTCTCCCCGCATCCGGTCGTCCCTAAGCACATCAAAATTGCCAGCGCCACCGCAACAATTTTCTTTTTCATACTCGCCCTCTCATATCCCTGTTTCCCTGCTATGGCATCCATAAAATGCCTTGCTATCTATAAATATACAACACATTTTGATTACAGTCAATTCTTCATTGTTCTGTGGTATATCGCCGCCTCATAGGGGCGCAGCAAGCCCTCCGCAGGTGCGGCATAGTTTGTCAGAAGCAGCTTTCCCTCCCGCTTCCATTCCTCCTGGAACGCAAACGGCACTTCATTTCCGTAAAAATTGCAGACTACCAGCAGTTCTTCCTGTCCGGTTCTTCTGACATAGGAAAAAATATCGGCATGCTCCTTGAACAGCATTTCAAAGTCTCCCTCACTGAAAACAGGATACTGCTTTCTAAGCGCGATCAGCTTCCGATAGTAATGAAAAACAGAAGTCTCGTTTTGAAGCTGTTCCTCTGCATTGATCCGGCAATGGTTCTCATTGACCCCGATCCACGGCTCCGTCTCCGAGAAGCCCGCATATTTTCCGGCTGTCCACTGCATCGGTGTGCGCGCATTGTCCCTGCTCTTTGCATGAAGCGAACGCAGTACCTCCTCCTTCGGATAGGTCTTAATCCGCTCCCGGTACATGTTGATGGACTCAATATCCCTGTAATCCTCTGGCCGGAAATCCACATTCGTCATGCCCAGCTCCTCACCCTGGTAAATATAGGGCGTTCCCTGCATACCGTGCAGCAGCGTCGCCAGCATCTTTGCGGATTCTTCCCGGTATTCTCCATCGTTTCCCCACCTTGACACAATTCTCGGCAGATCATGATTGTTCCAGAACAGACTGTTCCAGCCACAGCGGTAGAGTGCCTTCTGCCATTTTTCAAAGACGGTTTTCAGCTTTGCCAGTTCCAGCGGACAGAGATCCCACTTCTCCTTGCCCGGAAGCTGATCGAGTGTTATGTGTTCAAACTGGAACACCATGGACAGCTCGCTGCCGTCCGGATTGCTGTAGAGCTTCGCATTCTCAGTGTTTGCGCCCCATGCCTCCCCGACTGTGACAATGTCCCCTCTCTGGAAGGTCTTTGCGCTCAGCTCCCGCAGAAATTCATGCAGTCTCGGGCCGTTACAGGTGATCTGGTGATCCGGCTCCTTTGCAATCTGATCGATCACGTCGAGGCGGAAGCCGCCGATTCCCCTGTCCATCCACCAGTTGATCATTTCATATATCTTTTCCCTGAGCGCCAGATTCTCCCAGTTCAGATCCGGCTGCTGAACCGCAAACTGATGGAAGTAATATTGCCCCAGCTCCTCCACCCACTCCCATGCGGAGCCGCCGAAGCACGCCCGCATATCATTTGGCGGCGTACCCTTTTTGCCATCCCGCCAGACATAGAAATCGTGATAAGGATTCTCCCGGCTCTTTTTTGCCTCCCGAAACCACGGATGCTCGTCCGAGGAATGGTTTAGGACAAGATCGAGAATGATCCTGATGTTTCTCTTTCCCGCTTCCCCGATCAGCTCATCCATATCGGCAAGCGTGCCGAACATGGGATCAATATCCTGATAGTCTGAAATGTCGTAGCCGTTGTCATATTGAGGAGATCTACATACCGGCGAAAGCCAGATCGCATCTATTCCCAGCTCGTGCAGATAATCCAGCTTACCGATAATTCCCTTAAGATCGCCTATGCCATCCCCGTTACTGTCCTTGAAACTGCGCGGGTAGATCTGATAGATCACCGCATTCTTCCACCATCTTTCACTCATCTGACGCTCTTCCTCCAACAGATATATATTTCTTATACTTTTCTGCATCATTTTTATGGCAGCTGACCCTCAGCCGCACCCCTTCTGCGAGATATTCCCGCTCCAGAACCGTCGCATTCTCCATAAAGTAAGAAAGAATGCTGCCCTGTTCAAACGGAAGCAGCAGCTCCGTCTCCACCCGGTCCTTATAGAGCACCTCCTTTACCATCCCGACAAGCTCTTCCAGACCGCAGTCCTGCCCTGCCGCCATATAGATCCGATTTCCATTTACCTTCGGCAGTTCCTCCATATTGCATTTATCTGCCTTATTGTACACAATGATCTGCGGAATATCCCCCGCCTCCAGTTCCTTCAGGGTCTCCGCCGTAACCTCCATCTGCTGTTTATAGTATTCGTCCGAAAAATCGACGACCTGAATCAGCAGATCGGCATAGCGCACCTCCTCCAACGTTGACCGGAACGCCTTGACAAGTCCGTGCGGCAATTTGTGTATAAAACCAACCGTGTCCACAAGGAAAAACGGCTTTCTGTCTCCGGTATGAATAGCCCTGACGGAAGTGTCCAGCGTCGCAAAGAGCATATCCTTCTCCAGCACTGTCTTTTCCTTCCGCTCACCGTATCTGTCGACAAGCCGGTTCATGATGGTCGACTTTCCGGCGTTGGTATAGCCGACGAGCGCCACCTGCGGTATTCTGGACTGCCCACGCTTTTTCCGCATTGTCTCCCGGTTCTTCGCAACGACGGCAAGCTCCTTTTTCAGTTCGCTGATCCTGTGCTCGATCTTACGTCTGTCCAGTTCCAGCTTCGTCTCACCGGCACCCTTGTTACTCATGCTTCCGCCGGTTCCTCCCTGTCGGCTGAGATTGTCCCGCATTCCCACAAGCCTTGGCAGCATATACTGGAGCCTCGCCGTCTCCACCTGCAGCTTTGCCTCTCCGGTTCTCGCACGGATTGCAAAGATGTCCAATATCAGATTCGTCCTGTCAAGAATCGGCAGCTCCAGTTCATTTCCGAGGTTCCTGATCTGCGAGGGCGAAAGGGCATTGTCGAAGACCACCTCGTCCGCCTCGATCATGCCCGCATATTCCTTCACCTCAGCCGCTTTTCCCGTTCCGATATAGAGCGCCTTGTTGACTGCCTCCATCCGCTGGACAATGATTCCGACCACCTTTTTTCCGGCAGCCTCCGCCAGACTGGAAAGCTCCTCCATGGAATGCTCAAAATCCGGTTCCTCGCCGGTGTCCACGCCGACCAGCAGAACCTTTGTCTCGCGTTCTTCGCCTGTACCTTCCCTCATAATCCCTCCGTCATAAACCTATTCCTGTGTCTCTTCCCGGCAGACCTCAAGCTCAAACCAGAAGAGCACACCGTTCTCATAATTTTCCACACCGTAATTCCGGTTCATGGACTCCATGATCGCCTTGACGATCGAAAGTCCGACACCACTGCCGCCGTACTCCCTCGTTCTCGCCTTGTCCACCTTATAAAACTTCTCCCACAGATGCGGCAACGCTTCCTCCGGGATCGGCGCACCCGTGTTAAACACGCCGACTCTGACAATTTTCTCCTTCTGCTCCATCGTCACGACAATCTTCTTCTCACCAGCGCAATGATTGACCGCGTTGGAAAAGTAATTCATAAAGACCTCTTCCGTCTTAAATTCATCACCCCAGACATAAAGAGACGGATATTCGTCCATGCAGACCTGAATTTCATTCTGCTTTGTCAGAATCGCCGCAGACTGGATGTAATTTCTGATCAGCGCCGTGATGTCAAACCGCTCCATCGTAACAACGTCATTGCCAAATTCCAGCTGATTTAATGTCAGCAGTTTCTGAACCATATTGTTCATCTTGGATGCCTCGTCCATGATAACCTCGCAGTAAAACTTCTGGCTCTCCGGGTCGTCATTGACCGCCTCGACAAGTCCCTCCGCATAGCCCTGTATCAGGGCGATCGGAGTCTTCAGCTCATGTGACACGTTGGCAAGAAATTCCTTGCGCATCGCATCAATCTGTTCCTTCTTCTCAATATCCCGCTGTAGTTCATTATTAGCAGTTTTTAACTCCGAGATCGACTGCTCAAGAGATGCCGAGAGCTTATTCATATTTTCTCCGAGCATACCGATTTCATTCTTTGCCGTTCCGTCATACTTCGCCTCAAAGTCCAGATGTACCATCTGTTCGGAAATATGGTTCAGCGTCTTGATCGGCTTTGTAATTCTTCCCGTCACCAGCCAGATAATAATCGCTCCGGCGACCGTCCCCGCGATCCCCACATAGGCGAAAAAGCGGCTTGCAATCTTCGTGCTCTCCCGGATGCTCTCGATCGGCGTCCGCATGATAAAGGAAATGCCGGTGTCAAGTCTCCCATACATCAGCAGAAATTCCTCGCCGCCGAAGGTCATCCTCTGGATAACATACTCCTCCCCCTCCTCAATGATCTTGGACGGGGCCTCCTGCCATCCGAAGATATAACCGAGCAGCTGTGTCTCCAGCTCCCTTCCGCCGTTTCCCGACACATATTTCGTCTGGGAGTTCGCGTCCATCACGCAGACCGTGATATTATAGATATTGCAGACGTCATCCAGCTCCTGCACAAATGCATCCGAGCTGTAGGTATCGCTCTTTGCCGCCTGACTGATCGTGTTATAGGCATCGTAGATTACCTCGGTCTTGCTCCGGATATAATATTCTTCCAGAAACACATTGTTAATAAGCCAGCACAATAAGATTGTCCCGGCCATCAGTCCTATAAAAATCAATGCAAACTGCTGTCTGATCGAACGTTTCACAGTCACGCCTCCAGCTTATAGCCCATGCCCCAGATGGTCTTGATCAGGTCGCCCTTCTCACCCATCTTGCTGCGCAGCTTCTTCACATGCGTGTCAATCGTACGCGCGTCTCCGAAATAGTCATAATTCCAGACATTATTCAGAATCTTCTCCCGCGAGAGCGCAATGCCCTTGTTCTCCACAAAATAGGTGAGAAGCTCAAACTCCTTGTAGCTGAGCTCGATCTCTTTTCCGTCGATCAGAACCCTGTGCGCCGCCTTATCAATCTCGATACCGCCGCAGCTTAAGACCTCTTCCTCCGACACCTGATTTGTTCTGCGAAGAATTGCCTCAATGCGCGCAACCAAGATCTTCGGGCTGAACGGCTTCGAAATGTATTCGTCCACGCCAAGCTGAAAGCCCTGCAATTCATCCCGCTCGTCTCCCCGCGCCGTGAGCATGATGATCGGCACCTTGGAATAGGAACGAACCTCCCGGCAGACCTGCCAGCCGTCCATCTTCGGCATCATGACATCCAGCACAATCAGTGCAATATCCTTTTGCTGCAGGAACAGGTCAACCGCCTCTTCTCCGTCACCTGCCTCTACCACCTCATAGCCCGCCTTTACAAGAAAGTCTCTGACTAACTTGCGCATCCTGCTCTCATCGTCCACTACCAGTATTTTTAATTTTTCCATCGCAATCACACATCCTTCCCTGTCATTTCAATATATAACACTTTTATGTCCATTCTGTGAATGTGCCCTGACTATCGGGAAATCTTACTCATTTTCAATCTGCAACTCCAGTTCCCTCTCCCTGACTGCCCGTTCGCGTTCCGTGAGCTCCTGCTCCCATGAGGCATACTTGTCCGTCAGCGCCCGTTCATAATTCAGTACATTCGGGTTATCGCTCCGCAGAGTAATCATGAACATAGCTGCAATCGCCAGCACAAGAAGAACATTGAGCAGAACGGACAATATAAAGCCCGACTTGTTCTTCTCCGCCTTATCCTTCGCCGGTTTGATCCGGTTTCTCGCAGGCTGGCCCTTCTCCCTGACATCGCCGCTGAAGGTACAGTACAGCGGAATGTCCGGCAGATCCTGTGCAGTAATATCCGGCTGCTCCAGCAGGAAATCCCGCAGACCCTTCAGATACTGAAATCCGACCGGCGTCTTAAATATTCTCTCCTGAATCGCATTCTGATAGACGGAAAGAATGCTTTCCGGTCTGGAATAGTCGATTCTTGCCTCGAGATACTCGATTTTCTTGCGTTCTGCCGATGCCAGCTTCGCATCCTTCTCCGTAAAAAAAAGATAACCGCCCACAGATAGATCCTGTTGTTCCGACATGCTGTTCCTCCTGAAGCCATGATAAAAATTATCCAAAAAGAACCGCCATTACAGGCGGCTCTTTTTAAAATCAGTATAAGAATTTTTATATGCGCTGTCAAGCACTGGATTGCGATTTCTACCACGAAAACGGTGTTTCAAAGGAATGCCATTGCACTTCCACGGGATAAGCCTTCCGGGCTTCCTCGAGGGCATCCATCTCCTCGTAGGTATAATACCCCACCTCTTCCTCGCGCCAATAGTAAAGACCGTTAGAATACTCCATATATCCTATATAGGTATGGGCATCTCCGTTAGCTGCGCTTTTCGATACAATGAATAATTCATCCATCGCCTCATTCATTGTAACAAATACTCTGGAACCGCCAATCGACGCCACTCCCTCTACGATCGGGTATCTCCCTCTCTGTATCATGACAGGCATCTCTCGATATTGATCATCCAGGATGGATATGTGGTAGGTAATCATGATCCAGTAGCTCATGCCATCGTATGTCGTTTGCGAGGTATTTGCCCTGACCAGCATTTCCGGAATATCGTCCCTATCCAGATCCACAAGGGCATATTCAAATTGCTCCCCCTGCTCCGTGAGATTATCATAGACTTCCTTGTCGAACCCGTATAGTCCCACTTCACTGACCGTATTCAACGTTCTGTCGGGTATATGCTCCAGAATCATGCTGTAAGCCTGACTCCAGCCGACTTCATCATGCAGTACGACTTCTTCCGGTTCCGGGCTCTCCGCCAAAGCGTCGATCGGGCTCTGCTCCAGCTGCGCTTCCTCATCGAAAATCTGCAAGTCATCTGCAGACTGCTCCACGGTACTGGCGGGAGCATCCTCACGGCTGTTGTTGATTCCCACGATTGCCGCACCCGCAACCGTCACCGTCAGGGCGATTCCTATGACTGTCTTTCCCGCCTTTGTGGCGAGGAACGCTGCCTTTCCCGCTGCGTCCGGCACCGGTCCGGAAGGCCTTATGCTCTGCAATAATTTCCCTTCACACTCAGACAGTGCAAGCTGTGTCGCCGGTTCTGCCGCCTGTGCAACCATATCCTTCTTGAACAGATACAGGAGGAATGCAATCGGTGCAAGGTTGTAGAGCTTGTAGCCCTTCTTCTGCAGTTCTTCCGCCTTCTCTTTGATATTATTTCTACCGTACCGCAATCTGGATTTGACGGTTGCCTCGGAGCAGCCGAGCTGTTCTGCGATTTCCTTTGTGGTCATTCCCTCCAGTTCAAAGGCAATCACCACCAGTCGCTGCTCATCCGACAGGGAATCTATCAGCTCATGCACGAGATGTCTGGTCTCTTCCTTGGTATATTCCAGTTCTGGAACATTTTCCCACGAGCTGACGGCCCGGTCAAAGATTTCTGTATCCTCTTCCTCATCGTCCGCTTCCACCCGCAGATCCAGCGGCGTATGATTGCGCTTTACCAGTTCATTCTTTGCGGTATTTACAACGATCTGTGCCAACCAGGAATCAAATTTCTCAGGCTCCTTGAGCTTGTCCAGATTTTTCCATGCCCGGATGTATGCATCCTGCAGAACATCCTTTGCACCTTCCTCATCCTTCACATACCTTAATGCCAGATAATACTTGTTGTTCTTTGTAGCATTGTATAGGAAATCGAAGCCCTCCGCATCGCCCTTGAGAGCCTTCTCAACTGCTTCCGTATATGTCATCTCTTCCGTTCCTTCCCCGCTCATTTCTTCGAGTGTGCCTTTTTCCATATATTATAAACCAGTTTTTCCAGCCATGCACTCATTACTTTTCCGCCGGTCTCTTTGTCCGCTTCATAATTTGTCTGCAAACCGTTTTGTTCGTGGCTTCGTCCATCTCAAAGCTCTGCATATCCCTGTGTATCAGAAACACAAACCACCTGATGATGTTTTTCATCGCATCCTTCCCCCCTTTCAGTTATATTCGGGATCGACACCATTCGTCCAAATTGCAAACGCAGTCTCATTGATGATAGCGTACTGACCGTTGTAGATTACAATGGCGTTTCCATAGATACCGTTTGCTTCATCCTCGGCACAGTAAGCAATCAGCCAGAGCTCATCTACGTCATATTCCGCAACCTTAATTACCTCAGTTCTCATGTAATCGGCATAAATCTTACCATTCACATCCCACCACGCTTCTGTAAAAATCGGCTCATCTACAAACTCCACGGTTGCGGCTATGTTACTCGGCAGAACCGTTTCTGGAATATCCGGATATCTGCCATTCCTGTTGATACCGGGAAGTGCCGCCGTCTCAGCTGTACCGGAGGAGTCGGTATTCGTCGTGGACTCGGACTGGCTCTCCGGCTGGGACTCGGTATTGCCCTCTGCCTGAGGCTGGCTCCCTGTCCCGGACTTGGTCTCTGTCTCAGGCTGGCTCTCTGTTTCAGGCTGGCTCTCTGTTTCAGGCTGGCTTTCTTCCTTGGACTGGCTTTCTTCCACGGACTCTGACCCTTTTTCCTCAGGTGCTGCTGTGGGTTCTGTAGCTCCTGCTTCCGTGCTCTCTGTTACACTGGCTGGCTCTGCATTTCCGCATCCTGTGAATGCTGTACAAACTACGGTTACTGCCATCATCATGGCGATCATCTTGTTCTTTTTCATGGTATTTTACCATCCTTTCTTAATCAGAATATTAATTTTGTTTTTATTGCTCCTTTTCTCCCTTCCTATTCAGTTAGACAAGGGCAATTCTATAAAAGATCTAAATTTCTATAAATTTTTCCCGCGCTTCATTATAGACGCATATAAACGCACAAAACCATACCACAAAAGTGCATTGCTCCATGCATTACTACGGTAACGTTTTTTTGAAGTGTGTCATCACCGCTGACACACCTTCAAGGACTTTTGCTTTTCTCCTGATATATGATATAATGAGCGCAAGTGAGCCAACATGCTAGCATGATTGGCGAACGGCGAATTCGATCATGACAGCTGCGAAGCAGCGGAAAGCGCCGTAGGCGCGTGTCATGAAATAATGACCTTATTCTAAGACATAGAGCGTCCGAATGGACATCAATGCTATGATTGGAAAATAATCATGGTATAATACCTTTGTGTGACAAATCGGGACTGATAGCGGGAAAATCAGAAATTAAGGAGGTAATTAGTGTGATCGACAAATCAAAAATCACAATCCGACCGGAAAAGCCGTCCGAATACGAGAAAGTTAATGATATTATTTATAGGGCATTTTCCGAACAACATGGTACTGGAATCGGAAACTTCATGATGGAGCATTTTATAAATGAGCGGCAAAAAGAGACCTTTATTCCGGAGCTTTCATTTGTCGCTGTGTTAGAAAACGGTGTTATTGTCGGAGAAGTTGCCCTTCATGAAACGGACATCATTACCGAAAATGGTAAAAATACACAATTAGTCTTGTCACAAAGTGCCGTTCTGCCGGAATACAGGGGGCAAGGGATAATGCGGATGCTTGTAGAAGAAGCCCTAAGAAAAGCGGAACAATTGGGCTATGGAGCAGTGTTCCTCGGCGGAAATCCAGATCTATATGCAAGATATGGATTTGAACCATCCTGTAAATACGGTATCTATCATAAAAACAGGTTAATTTGGGGCGATGAAGGTTATATGGTTCATATATTGCGTCCTGGTGCCCTTGATGGTATAACAGGCTTAACATCTTATTATGGCGGATAAAATAATGCTGAAACAGGGGAAAAAACAGATAAAACTATATATGCTGACTTTAGCATTCAGCGTGCTTGTCATAATTACTCTTCTCTTCTTTTTGGGGGACGTTTTAACGGCTGACGGCCGGGAGTATATTCCGAACAGTGCAAGTAACATTGCTCTGGCTCTCTGTGTGCTCTGGCAATGTGTTTTAGTGATAGGAATATATAGATTACAAAAGAAAATAAAGGAATTTTCGAGTGGTTGGATAAAGAAAATCGTGACAATCACAGCTACCGGAGCAGCCATATTTCTTGTTCTGGTTCTTGCATGGAATTGGTTTTTATATACGCTTAAGTTGAATGAACGAATCGGACGATATGATGAGCATATCGCCTTATATGTGACAAACACTTTCGTGAGACCCCAATTTAGAGACCCGCATTATATGTATGAGGAAAACTGGCTATTTATGAGGAATTTGAGCGAAGATGAACTGAATGAAGCCATTCATAAATACGGCGATCCGGATAATTATTATAACCAGTATTAGGGATAGGTATCCATTCTGTTATGGCAGATAAATTCTACATGCAATAAATTTTGTCACCAGCCATCATAGAATCCTCTTTGTCATTACCACAAATCCATCTTCATTCTTTCTTTGATATTTTTCATAGTCTTCTATGGAAGTGTATTCCTTTTCAACAGCAATGCCCTGTTCTCTGTAAACTTTGTAGCATATTGGCTCATAACCATTTTTTATGTAATAGTGTTCCACGTATCCACCGGCGGAACCTAAAGAGATTGAGGGACATCCGTACAGCAAACAAGCATGTTCCATAGCCTGTAGCAATAAGGAACCATAACCATGTTTCTGAAAAGGTTCCTGAATGCAAATTCCATCTATTACGAAGGACTCATCCTCTGGAGCATCCAGATTTCGCGGCCAGCCAAAAACTACGCCAATCACCTTTTTCTCTAAAAGTGCAACCATGTATGCCTGACGATATTCTGCCTCTCTCTTCTTTACTATTTCGTAATCACTGTATGGCAAATACTCTAAAGCAAGTTTATAAAACTCTTCTCTTGTAACATCAGAAATTGATTCTATTGTAAAATTCATTTGAAGTCTCCACAAGCTTATGAGAATCTCATTTTTCTGGCAGGTGTACTGAAATTTATCTGTTTTAACATTCCTACCTAAACCACACTTTTGTCCTTCTAGATAGGATTTTTTTCCGAATGTCTCTTTAAATTTCCTACCCAGCGCGTACTTTCATCTTTCCAGATAGGAAAATTACCATATAATAGCTCTACTCTTCCTACCTGAATTGCATTTTTCTCTTTCAGGCAGGAAATTCATTTTCCCAGTGTGCTGTATCACTGACTTTCAGCTAAATAATATGAGACAAGGCAGAAGAATGAGGCGTAAAAGGCTACAGCGATTGACCACAACGCGGCAGATAGAAAGTATGCAGCGCGAAGTGCGACCCAAAAGAAAAAGATGCCGCATTTATCGGCATCTTAGGATGGAGTAGGCGGGAGTCGAACCCGCGTCCAAAAGCCCATTCCCTGTCCTTCTACTATCATAGTCCGTTTTTGCGGCGGGGCTCTCCCCCACCTGTTCCCCTGATGCAGCAGATAACAGACAATCAGCTGCTCAGAGTAGCTTCATCATACGCCCGCGCGGGCAAAGCTTACCGCGTGTCGTTTCTCACATAGTCAACGCCCGGATTCCGGAATGTGAGTGTCCCGGAGCGAACGAGCCGCCTGAGGCGGCGTCACCAGCAGCGGTTAGGCTGCAAGTGCTAACTGAGTATTATCTTCAGCGTTTAGTTTAAATTTTGCGATTTACGTGTCGCAACGGATAGCTTCTCCAGCTGCAAGACCCCTGTCGAAACCTTTACTACCCCGAAACGTTTATTGCTCCGACTTTCGTCCTTACTCTTTAGTATAGCTTAAACTCTTATGCTGTGTCAACCGTTACAGGTTCTTCACCTTAAATTCTCTTTCCACTTCCCTGCGCGCATCCTTCTTTGCAATGTCTTCTCTCTTGTCATACAGCTTTTTACCTCGTGCAAGACCGATCTCCACCTTGACTCTGCCGTCCTTAAAGTATACCTGCAAGGGCACAAGCGTATACCCCTTCTCGGCAACTTTTCCTGCAAGCTTGTTGATCTCATATCTGTGCATCAGGAGCTTTTTGACGCGCAGCGGATCCTTGTTGAAAATGTTTCCCTTCTCATAGGGGCTGACATGCATCCCATAGACAAAGACCTCCCCGTTTTCAATACGGATAAAGGATTCCTTGATACTGCACTTTCCCATGCGCATGGACTTTACCTCCGTCCCATGGAGCACGACTCCTGTCTCGAAGGTCTCGTCGATAAAGAAATCGTGATATGCCTTTTTATTGTTCGCGATCAACTTCTGCGGTTCCTTCTGCTTTGCCATTTCTGACACCTCCTCCGTCTTATCTTCAATCTACTCCTCTTCCAGCGAGAAGTCAATCGTTCTGGTAAACCTGTCGCAGCCGTCCACATTGACTCTCACAGGCATCCCCAGCTTGAAGCACCGTCCGGTCGCCTCTCCGACCAGTTCACTGCTCTTTTCACTGTAGTAATAATAATCGCCGTACAATTTAGATATATGCACCAGCCCCTCCACGGTATTCGGAAGCTCCACATAAAGCCCCCAGCCCGTGACACCGGAAATCACTCCGTCGAAGCTCCCCCCGACATGCTGTTCCATATATTCCACCTTCTTCAGCTTGTCCGTCTCGCGCTCCGCCTCGTCAGCACGCCTCTCTGTCTCGGAGGAATGCTTTGCAACCTCCGGCAGAAGCTCCCGGTAATGTGCAGTGCGCTCCTCATTCATTCTGCCCCGCAGCTGTTCCTTGATGATGCGGTGGATCTGCAGGTCGGGATAGCGTCGGATCGGGGAGGTAAAATGACAGTAATACGCACATGCCAGTCCGAAATGCCCGGTACATTCCACGCTGTATTTCGCCTGTTTCATGCTCCGCAGCGCCATACGGCTGATCATTGCCTCCTCCGGTGTCCCGGCGATCTTCGCCAACAGCTTCTGTATCTCCTTCGGATGGATCTCCTCGCTGCTCACCTTCGATTTTGCCCTGCCGACAGCCTTCATGCTGTAGCCGAAATTGCTGATAATGGAAGCCAGCTTCTGCAGCCTGTCCGCATCCGGCACATCATGCACACGGTACACAAACGGCAGCTCCATCCAGTAAAAATGCTGTGCAACCGTCTCGTTCGCCGCCAGCATGAAATCCTCAATGATGTCCGTCGCCGTATTCCGCTCATAAGGCTTAATGTCCGTGGGACGCCCCTCGCTGTCGAGATAAATCTTACATTCCGGGAAATCAAAATCGATCGAGCCGCGCTTCCGTCTCTTCTCCCTGAGCAGACCCGCAAGCGTCTCCATCTCCCGGAACATCGGCAACAGCTCCGCATATTCTCTGTAGTCCTCTTCGCCCGGCTGCGGCGCCTTCTCCGTCAGCCCATCCTCCGTCAGCAGCTCCTGCACCACACGATAGCTCATTCGCTTATTGACATTAATCACTGACTCGCAGATTTCATAATCCGTAATCTCACCCTTCTGATCCACTGTCATCAGACAGCTCAGCGCCAGTCTGTCAACGCCCTCGTTCAAGGAACAGATGCCGTTTGACAGCGCGTGGGGCAGCATCGGAATCACTCTGTCCACCAGATATACGCTTGTACCCCTCTTTAATGCCTCTCTGTCAAGCGCCGAATTTTCCTGCACATAATTCGTCACATCCGCGATATGGACACCGAGATGATATTTCTCACCGTCAAAGGAAACACTGACCGCATCATCGAGATCCTTCGCATCCTCTCCGTCGATTGTCACCATGACCACATCCCTGAGATCCCGCCGGCCGGCTCTGTCTGCATCAGACACCTCCTGCGCAGTGCGCGCCGCCTGATTCATGACCTTCTCCGGAAATTCGACCGGCAGCTCGTAGCCCCTGACAATGGACATGATGTCCACCCCCGGATCATTCACATGCCCGAGTATCTCAATAACCTTCCCTTGCGGGCTGTGCTTGTCCGTGCCGTAATCCGTCAGTTCAACGACCACCTTGTGTCCGCTGACAGCACCCATGGAATGCTCCTTCGGCACAAAGACATCCTGCGCGAGCTTCGTGTTATCCGGGATCACAAAGCCATAATTCTCTCTGGAGCGCTCATACGTTCCGACAACCGTTGTCATCCCTCTTGCAATGATCTTTAGTACCTGTGCCTCCTGGCGCTTTCCGTCTCTGCCCGGAAGAAGTGCGACCTCGACAATATCCTTATGAAACGCACCGTTCGTATTGTCCTCGGGTATGAACAGGTCTTCCTCCCTGCCCTCGATCTCTACAAAGCCGAACCCCTTGGAATTGCTGATAAAGGTTCCGGTCAGAACCTTCCCGTTTGACTTCATGTACTTTCCTTTCACCGTGAGCATCAGCTTCCCCTCGGCAAGCAGCTCCTGCAGGATTCTCCTGAATTCCTCCCTGTCCTCCTTTGAAACCTGAAGCAGCATCGCAAGCTCCTTCTCCTTCATCGGAACATAGACCGGATCATTCACCAGATCACATATTACCTTTTTTCTCTTTTCCGCGCTGTTTTCGCTTCCCATAAATCCCCCCATATATCAAAAACACTCCTGTGGGTAACACAGGAGTGTTCTGAAGTAAACTACCTTAAAAAATGTTCAGATTCAGTATAACCGCAAGTACCATAAACAACACGGCAAGAGCTTTGGTAATCTGTACCAGACGCCCCTCCATGGAACGACCCTTGTTCTTGCCCCAGTAGGTCTCAGCCGCTCCGCTGATGGAGCCGAGTCCTGCGGACTTGCCTTCCTGCATCAGCACCAGAATCACCAGTGCAACACAAATCAATATGAAGATAATTGTCAAAACAATTTTCAGAACTCCCATTTCACACCTCCTAATGCCAAGCAGGTTAAATGATACCATATAGTGAACAAAATAGCAAGAACTTTCTTAATTCCAATAATACCACAGCAATGTAAACAAAAGGCTCAGCGCCAAAAACAGCAATCCAACGAACAGGGTCGATTTTCTTCCGGCAGTCTCACCCTTTGCCCTCGCTTCCTTCTTTCCCTGCTGATATTCGTAATACCCTGTATGGTCATCCTTTACCATTCCGGGAATCAGTACATGTGCGCCCTTGCGGATCGCATAGGCAAAAATATCGAAAAATCCCGTCGTTGACACCCATATCAGAACGCCCATCGCCGTGTAGAGCAGACCGGATACAGCAAATCCATCGCTGATAATCTTCAAGCGGTCTGCCGCGGTCTGTGCATCGCCCAGCCCCTGCCAGAGCATCACCAGAACTGCCATGACCGCCCCCGCCGCAATCTGGGCAATATACTTTACAGACTTCATATTGCTTACTCCTGCATCATTGCCTGATACTTTTCAAACTCAGCCTGATTGCAGTGTACAAAATGACCCGGCGCAACCTCACGGAAGGAAGGCTTATCGACACTGTAATCATGCTCCTTCAACGGAACATAGGTGATTCTCTGACGCTGCTTCTCATACTCCGGATCGGGCATGGGAATTGCAGATAAGAGCGATCTTGTATAGGGATGAAGCGGATGTGCAAACAGCTCATCGCTGGTCGCAAGCTCCACCATCTTACCATAGTACATAACACCGATACGGTCAGAGAAATATTTTACAACCGACAGATCATGCGCAATGAAAAGAACTGTCAGTCCCATCTTCTCTCTCAGATCATCCAGCAGATTGATTACCTGTGCCTGAATGGATACGTCCAAGGCACTGACAGGCTCATCCGCAATAATCAGCTTCGGCTCCATGACAACGGCACGTGCAACGCCGATACGCTGACGCTGTCCACCGGAGAACTCATGCGGATAACGTCCTGCATGCTCTCTTACCAGACCAACCATCTCCAACGCGTCATAAACCTTCTGCTCAATGACCTTTTTGTCCTTCTCACCATTGATCTTCAGGCCTTCCGCGATGATCTGCTCTACCGTCATACGCGGATCCAGTGAAGCGATAGGATCCTGAAAGATCATCTGGATGTCCGTGTAGAATCTTTTCTTCTTGTGATCCTTCTTTGCAGAACGGATTTCGTCCTGCTGTTTCCTGATATACTCTTCCAGCTCTGCCTTCTTCGCCGGATCTGTCTCGGATTTCAGCTTCTTCTTAGCTTCCTTGATATTCTCTTTATAGGAAAGAGTGCCCGCTGCAATTCTCTCTCCGTTAAAGTAAATGCTGCCCGAGGTAATATCATACAGCTTGATAATTGAACGTCCTGTCGTGGTCTTACCGCAACCGGACTCTCCTACCAGACCGAAAACCTCACCCTTCTTTATATCAAAGCTGACATCATCCACTGCCTTGTTGATCTTAAAATACTGGCAGAGATGATCCACCTTTAACAGTGTCTCTGCACCGGCTACCTGCGGTCTATTCGCCATCGGAAGCACCTCCCTTCGCTTTCATCCTTGCGATACGATCTGTGATTGCCTTCGGAATCTCTACCTTGGGTGCATCCGGATGGAGCAGCCATGTAGCCGCCTGATGTGTCTCACTGATCTTGAACATCGGAGGCTGCATCTCAAAGTCAATCTTCAGCGCATACTTGTTACGATCTGCAAATGCATCTCCTACCGGAGGATAGATCATGTTAGGCGGTGTTCCGGGAATCGCTTCCAGTCTCTCGTCCGTCTCAACGTCAGGCATTGCAGACAGAAGTGCCCATGTATACGGGTGTGCCGGAGAATAGAATACATCATTGCTCGTTCCCATCTCGACAATCTTGCCTGCATACATAACGGCAATACGGTCTGCCATGTTTGCAACAACGCCCAGATCATGTGTGATGAAGATAATGGAGAGGTGTCTCTTCTCCTTCAAATCGTTAATCAATTCAAGGATCTGCGCCTGAATCGTAACGTCAAGTGCGGTCGTAGGCTCATCACAGATCAGGATGTCCGGGTCTGCCGCAAGCGCAATCGCAATGACAATACGCTGACGCATACCACCCGAGAACTCAAACGGATACTGGCGGTAACGCTTTCTGGTCTCGGAGATACCTACCTCCTCCATCAGCTTCAACGCCTTATACTTCGCCATGGTCTTTGTCACCTTCATGACAACACCGGACGCGTTTTCCTTGAAGAAGGCAACCAGTTCTGCTGTCTCCTTGTCGAAGTCTCTCTCCCTGCCCTCAGCAAGCAGCTTCTGGTAATGCTCAATCAGACGGTCAATGCGCGCCAGAATAGTGTCCTTTGCAGCATCCAGATCGACTGCAGTCGAAGGCGCAACCTTCCACGACGGCTGCTTTCCTCTCGCAACCATGCCATCATATTTCTTCTGCTGCTTTTCATGTACCTTCGCAGCCTTCTTGTTCTTACTGATACCCTCAAAATAAGTATGAAGATCGCTCTTTAAGCATACGCCGAAAGTATAGGCAATACTGTCCTTATGAATCTCCAAACGGTCGATCGACTTTTCCACCGCATCAATCAGCTTCTTCGCTGTATCTGCGCAGAGCTGTCTGTCCAGTGCGTCCGCCTCAAAGACCTTGCGGTTCTCCTTCACAAGTTCCAGCGCCTCCGCCTTCAACGCATTATGCTTCTTCGCGCTGTACTTCAGTGCCTCAGCCGCATTGCTCCGGAACTCGTTCATGAAATGCTCGTCCGTGTACTGACGCAGATAAGCATTCAACTCAGCAACCGGCTTTTCAGGCAGCGGCTGTCCGGCAAACACTACATAATAACCCATATTGAAGAAATCCGGTTCGTCCTTCTTCAACGCTGCTTCAATAATCTCCAGAATATCATTCAGAACCTTGACGGTCTCGACATATTCATGCTTCTTGATCTCAACAGCACTGCCGCTCTTTAACTCAGCCAGAAGTGCTACCAGCTTCTCCGCATCCTGTCCGCAGACAACATAGTCGTTTGTCGTCTGGGAAGCCAGACGGATAATTTCCTTAATAGAATACTTTTCGTCCTCAAACGCACTCTTCTCAATGTGGAAAAGTACATCCTTGATTGCATCTACAGCCTCAGAAGCCGCCTCATGTGCCTCGTTATAAGCCTGCTCCATCGCAATATGCTTAAACTCGAACTTGTCGAAGTTCTTACACATCGTCTTCAATGCCTCCGCCCTGGATGCATCTCCCTGTGCGGAAGCCTCGACCATCGCGTCCGAGAACAGTGCAAGCGTGCTGTTAAACGCTTCACGGCTCGACTTCTGTCTCGCCTTTCCCTTTAACAGCATTGCCTCCGTCAGCTGCTTACCGATACGCATGATCGGGTTCAGACTGGACAGGGGATCCTGAAAAATCATGGCAATCTTATCACCGCGGATATGATAGAACTCATCCTCCGAAACCTTCAAAAGATCCATGCCATCATAGATAATCGAGCCACCCTCAATGATGGAGTTTCCTGCAAGGATACCAAGAATCGCCTTGCTGGTAACGGACTTACCGGAACCGGATTCGCCAACGATTGCAAGCGTCTCTCCCTTATTCAGATCAAAGCTGATATTTCGCACTGCCTGCACCTTACCGCCGGGAGTACGGAAAGAAATCACAAGATTTCTGACAGATAATTTTTTCTCCATGGTTTAATCCTCCGTTCCACGCAATGAAGGGTTGAATGCATCCCGCAGTCCGTTACCGAACAGGTTGAAGGATATCATCATCAGTGAGATCAACAGCGCCGGGAACAAAATCATATACGGATAAGTCGCCAGCATGGGCTGTGCCGCAGAGAGCATACTACCGATGGATGTCATCGTGGAAGAGTCCAGATTGACGATACCCAGATAAGACAGGTTCGACTCTGAATAAACCACGCTGGGAATCATCAGCGATGCGCTCGTGATCAACGTTCCAAGTGCGTTCGGGAAAATATGCCCGAACATCAGCTTAAAGTCACTGGCGCCAAGCGTGCGGGCTGCCAGAATATACTCCTGATTCTTATAACGGTAGAACTGCATACGCACTCTGGATGCCATGCCAAGCCAGCCGGTCAGCACGAATGCAAACAGAAGCGCGACCACTGCTCCGACCTTTCGGGACAGATGCAACTGGAACAGAGTTGCAACAACGATAAACGGAACATAGTTCAGAATATCGGAAATACGCTCCATGACCATATCGATTGCACCGCCGTAATAGCCTTCGATTGCACCATAGAGAGAACCGATGATCATGTTGATGATTGCAACGCTGAATGCAAGCATCAGACTGAATCTGGTCGCTCTCGCAAGACGGGTAAAAATATCCTGACCGTAAGAATTCGTGCCGAAGAGGAACGAAGGTTCAAAGCCATAGCGGTACTGGAAATAGGTATAGGTAAAAATTCTGGTCTTATAGGAGACGGCTGTGGAACTACCGGTTGCCACCGCATAGCGGTAAGAGCCGTCGTCTCCACTGACACGCAGACTGTCATAGCCTCCATCGTTTCCACTCGTCTTGTAAATGCTCTTGAAATTACCGTTTTTGTCCAGCTTGGGAACGCCCTTATTGCTGCACTCATACCAGATATTAGCATTTGATTTCAGAGACTCAATCTTCAAGGAGCTTGTATCAACAGCGGGGTAAATGACCTGAATACCCGTCTCGTTCTGCCATGCCTGCAGATCCTGATACTCCTGCTCCGTCAATGTCATATAAACCATACCGTTCTTGACATAGGTATCGCTCTTGATGTCATAATAGGTCGTGTTGACCGTACTGGTCGGATCCTGATAATTCTCACGATAGACCTTCTTCACCGGATTCATGCCGGTCTCCTCGCCGATTGCAATTCTTGCGAGATAGTCGCCCTGATTCACGGTCTCCTTCGTGCAGCCGTCCCAGCCCGCCCATGCAAAGAGCTTGCTCTTGGGGAACAGCTTCGCATACTGCAGGTAGGTCGTATCCGTCATACTTCCCGAATAGTTGTTATGTCCGAGAATCGGAACAAAAATCGCAAACAGAAAGATCAGGCAGAGAATGATCGCCGCAACGACAGAGCTCTTGTTTCTGGCAAATCTTCCCATTGCATCACGGAAATAGCCAATCGGCTTCGTCTCCAGCTTCTTGTCATGAATGGACTCATCGCGCTGGCAGAATTCAAATTTTTCTTTCGGAATGTTCGTGTAATCTGTCTTCATCTTAACGCTCCCCCATTCTGATTCTAGGATCAATAAATCCGTAGCTGATGTCAATAACAAGTCCCTCTACCAGACCGATCAAGGTATAGAATGCGGTCAGCAACATGAAGAAATTATAGTCCAGCGCCGTGATGGAGTTAATGAACAGCTGTCCTACACCGGGAACACCGAAGATCTTCTCAATGACGAAGCTGCCGCCGAGAATACCGACAAATTCTCCGAGAATCATCGGGAATACCGGCACCATGGAGTTTCTCATGGCATGACGGATTGTCGCCTGTCTTCTGGTCAGTCCCTTTGTTCTCGCCAACAGCATAAAGTCACTCGTCAGCACCTCAGAAAGCTCTGCGCGGACAAAACGCGCCAGACTAGCCACACTTCCGAAGCCAAGAGACAGAACCGCCGGAACTACCGAAACAAACATTGCCCAGCTGAGCCAGTCCGTACCACTCTTCATCTGTAATGGGAACAGCTTCCACCTGAAGCCGAGCAGGAACTGCAGAAGCAGTGCATAAACATATGCAGGAACGGAAATAAATACCATGACCAGTGTGGAAATGGTATAATCCTGCCACTTATTCTTTTTCAGAGCCGCATAGATGCCGAGCAGAATGCCGAGCGGCACACTGAAAATCATCGCGTAAATATTTACCAGGAGCGTTGCCGGCAGCTTCGTGATAAACACGTTCCAGACATCCTGTCCTCTGTACAGGGACTCACTGATTCCCCAGTCACCGCCCAGCAGACTCTTCTTCAGGAAGATGCCGTATTGCACCAGAATCGGCTTATTATAGCCGAGTGCTTCTCTTCTCTGCTGGATCAGTTTCATGTCCTTGCCGAACTGCTGTGCATCAATTACCGGCAACAGCTTGATCAGTACGAAACACATGGTCAGAATTGCCAGAAAGACAAAGACCATCAATGCCAGACGCTTCAATACATACTTAAACATTCTCATATAAAACACATACCTCCATCTCTTTTGTGTTTATACAGCTTTTCCGGATTTCTTTCCCATCCGTAAAGGCTGTATGAATACAAATCAATTCCTAAACAAAAAAGTAAAACCGTAGGAGGGGCGGCTGACCGCCCCTTCCGGTTCTCCTGTTTTTCAAATATGATTCAAAACCTAGTTGTAGTTCAGAGTGCCACCCTGAGATGCAACATACTCATCCCACTCAGCATCTGTGTAGTTGTAAGTCATACGACGAACACCACCACGTCCGGGTCCGAATACATAGTCCTCGGTGTAGTACTGGATCTGCATACCCTTCAGGTTTGCAGAAGCATCGCCAACCAGAGGAATCATGTCGTAGGTAGAAAGTACAGCATTCTCAAGTGCGCAGAGGATCTCGAATCTCTCCTCGTCAATACCATCGCTGGTACCTGCGGAGAACTCAGACTGATTACCGTCAGCGTCCTTGATTGTAACTACTGTTCCACCGATTGCCTGTGTCCAATCCCATACGGATGCGGTGTAATCCTTGCCGTCCAGCGTAATGGTCAGCATATCGGTTGTGGTATCCCAGCTGGGATCGTACTGATAGTTGGAAGAAGTATATGCTTCCATCAATCCGTAAGGATCAAGGGCGGAACCAGTCCAGCCCACACCGAACAGCATATCAACCTTGTTGGCCTTCAGAGCATCGGAGAAGCCGTTGCCCAGAGTATCATCTCTGGAGAACTCCAGCTTGCCCTCAAGCTTTGTTCCCTTAACTGCATCTGTGTAGCAGTTTACAAGGTAGTCATAACCGCCGTTGTAGAAGGAAGCAGTGCTGTTAGGTGTACCAATCATGATTGCTACAGTGTCGCCTTCCTTCATGATGCCCTGCTCGATTGCCATGTCATACGCCTTGTCAAAGTACTCCTTAGCCATTGCCAGGTTGTAGCCTGTGATGCTCTCTACAGCGTCATCAACAGTTGCATACATCTTGCCGTCACCGATGTCGTCAGCAAGACCCCAGAAGTTAGCAAGTACCCACTTGGCCTGCTCTGTAGAACGGTAGGTCTCACCGATCTCAGGCTGGGAAATAATTGTAGAAGAGAATACACCAAAGGCAGGTCCGTTCAGAGGGGATGCAGCAAGTGCAAAAGCGCTTCTGTCTACGGCATAAGCCAGAGCCTGACGGAACTCCTTGATGGTAAGGATCGTCTTGTTGTAGTTTGCGCCGAGAGCCTCCTGTGCGGACTTCAGAGCGTCAAAGTCAGGGTTCAGAGCGATGAAGAATGTGGAATCACCGTCTGTATAGTAGGTATAGTCGCTTGTAGAATAAGCTTCCATATCCTCCTTGGTCAATCCATAGCTGTCGAGCTGACCGCTTAAGAACATCTCAAGTCTTGTTGCAGCCTCACCAACGGAGTTGAATACGATAGCGGTTGTCTGGTACAGACCGTCACCGTTGCCCTCGAAGTAGTTGGTGTTCTTCTCCAGAGTGTACTGCTTATCAGCCTGGAATGCTGTCAGCTTGTAAGGGCCGTAAGAAATGGTTGTCTCAACGGATGTACCATAGGTGTTGTTGTAAACGCCGTCGGTAACGCTCTCGCACTCTGTGTACAGCTTCTCATTTACCAGCCAGGAATCTGTCAGAGAGTACAGAAGCATGAATCCGGAAAGGGGCTTCTCAAGAGCAAGGCAAAGCTCTGTGTCGGACAGTGCGAAGAAACCAACCTCGCTGAAGTCCATCTCGCCGTAGGTCTCGCCAACATAGCAGAACTCTTCCCATTCCTGATATGCATAATCACCAGCATCTGCTGCATATGCGTCAAAGGAATCCTTGCCCTGCAGGGTTGCGATGATGTCGGTCAGTGCTTTCCAGACATCCTCTGTCACCTTTACGAAGCCATCCTCGTCAGCAGCGGGAACGATCACCTCATCCCAACCTGCGTTGGTGAAGTAACCTGCATCATGATATGCGGTAAGGCTGTTGGAGCTCCAGTTGCAGCCATCATTAAGGTTGAATACAACCTCGCCGCCGTTTACGGTGTATACACCGTCATCGTTTGTTACAAGATCAGCCATATCAACATAGGTGCCTGCATCTGTGTCAACCATGGGAGTTACATATACAGTCTGTCCCTGATATGCATATGCCTTTGCATTATAAACAGCCTTGCTGCCGTTGTACTGGCTGTCTGCACGGTAGTTGTGTGCGACAGGGTTCAGAACCAGCTTTGCAGAGGTTACGAAATCATAAGCGGTGATAGGAGTTCCATCTTCCCACTTTAAGTCGTCACGAAGCGGAATCTTCCATACCTTAGCGGTATCTCCCTCTTCTACGCCGTACTTGCCAACATAGTCAGCAGTAATATCCACGGGCTCGCCGGTTGCCATTCTGGGAACCAGCTCATAGCCGTCCATGGTGTCGTTGAAGTCAAAATCATAGAACTGGGAAGACAGGTACTGCATCATGTACTCGTTGTCCATGTTGGTCTGGTACTGATGAGGGTTCCAGTTCGTAGGAAACTCAGAAATTCCCAGATTGTAGGTGTAGGTAGCGTTATCATCCACTACCTGATCGGTCTCGCTAGAAGACTCTTCGGTGCTTGTGCTTCCGGAAGCAGAAACATCACTGCTTGCAGGAGTGTTGCTGTCGTTTCCACAGGCTGCCATGCTGGCGATCATTGCAGAAGCAAGAAGCAAGCTCAATACTTTCTTTTTCATAATCTTTCTCCTCTCGATTATAGTTTGCACCAACGGCATACTGCTGTATCTTTTGATACATGTATACATTTCTGTATACACACAACTGCGCCTTACTCTGCTGTCCGAACCCTTTCCCTATATTCCGAACTCCTCTGTCTTGATGTGCAGCTTAGGCTTTTGCTTTGCACCCCTGTGCCTCGTTACCGCTCTGCCGCTTCACCTTGATGAAATAATCCGTAAAACAAAAAAAGCGCCCTGAACCCCATTGTTCAACGCAATTAGTAAAAACACAACTGTCTGTCGTTCGCGTACAACAAAGTCTATTATACATACATGAGAGGATTTGTCAAGGAAAAAGTGATTTTCTATTTTTCCTATTCATTTTGTCGGAAAATCCACATTCCGGGATAGTCTGAGACGCCGTCCAGTTCTCCTTCAATCCGCAGCAGTCTGTTATATTTTGACACTCTGTCACTCCTGCAGGGTGCGCCCGTCTTGATCTGTCCCGCATTCCATGCAACGGCAATGTCCGCGATCGTGTTGTCCTCGGTCTCACCGGAGCGGTGCGAGATTACGGCACGGTAGCCCGCCTTATGCGCCATATCCACGGCTTCAAACGCTTCCGTCAGCGTTCCGATCTGGTTCACTTTGACGAGGATGGCATTCGCACAGTTTAATTTGATTCCGGCATCCAGTCTCTTCGTATTCGTGACAAAAAGATCATCTCCGACAAGCTGTACCTTGCTGCCCAGCCGCTTTGTCAGTTCCTGCCAGCCGTCCCAGTCATCCTCGGCAAGTCCGTCTTCAATTGAAATAATTGGAAATTCTTTTGCCAGCTCCTCGTAGTATGCGATCATATCTCCGGTGCTCCGGATGATCTCCTGACCCTTGAGACTGCTCTCCCCTGGGAAATGGTACATTCCGGTCTTCTCATTATAAAGCTCGCTGCTCGCCGCGTCCATGGCAATACGGATGTCCTCGCCCGGCTCATAGCCCGCCGCACGGATTGCATCAACAAGAAACTGCAACACACTCTCCGCGTCCGGCAGATCCGGTGCAAATCCGCCCTCGTCCCCGACGCCCGTGGACAGTCCTCTCTGCTCCAGAAGCTTTTTCAGATTATGGTATACCTCTGCACAGATGCGCAGCGCTTCCGCAAAATTCTCCGCCCTGACAGGCATAATCATGAACTCCTGAAAATCGACAGTGTTCGCCGCATGCTTTCCGCCATTCAGGATATTCATCATCGGCATGGGAAGGAGCTTTGTCCCGATTCCGCCGAGATAGCGGTAGAGCGGCATATCCAGCGCTGCCGCCGCTGCCTTTGCACACGCCATCGAGACAGACAGCGTCGCATTTGCGCCGAGATTTTCCTTGCTCTCCGTGCCGTCCAGCTCCACGAGCTTCCGGTCGATTGCGACCTGATTCAGCGCATTACAGCCGTTCAGCGCCGGGGCTATCTTCTCATTGACATTCTTCACCGCGTGCTGCACCCCGAGTCCGAAATATCTCGTCTCACCGTCCCGCAGCTCCACCGCCTCGAAGCGTCCCGTGCTGGCTCCCGACGGCACAGCCGCAAGCCCCGTGTAAAGTCTTCCGTCATTCGGATTTTTTACCGTGATCTCCGCCTCCACTGTGGGATTTCCTCTGGAATCCAGAATTTCTCTCGCGTGTATTTTTGTAATTTCAAGATATGCAGACATAAAATTCCTCCTTTTCAGAATACTCCTCTGGGAAGTATTTCCGAAGGGAACGTCGTTTATTCCGAATATGTTGCACTCTCCTTTACGGCTCCTTCAAAACATAAAACTGATTGTACAATAGCAGCCAGTTTGCGCGGAACCACTGCATGATCTGCCAGTAACCACAGCCGCGCAGACCGTACTCCCGGATCAGGTCAAATTTTGCAAGAAGACTCCTGACGTCCTCAAACCAGACCTCATGGTCAACACCGTTTTCCGTATAATTAAAATATGGGCTTTCAGCGAGCGGATCAAAGAAAATTTCCGCCCCCTGCGCAATGGCAATGCGCACCGCCTGCACGTTGTTGATTGTCGCCGCCTTCGTCACACCCCGTTCATAGGGCAGCGGCCAGTCATAGCCGTAATTCGGTATGCCGAGATCAATCTTTTCCGGGGCGATCTGTGTCACTGCATATTCCACGACCCGCCTGACCTGATTGATAGGGGCGACTGCCATCGGCGGTCCGTAGGTATAGCCCCACTCATAGGTCATGAGAAGGACATGATCCGCGATCTCGCCCAACGCCCGGTAATCCTTTCCTTCATATAAAAGCCCCTGCTGCTCCGAGGACGTCTTCGGTGCAAGCGCGACAGAGGTGTGATAGCCGTTCCAGCGCATCACCTCCGCGACCTGACGGACAAACTCCGTGAACGCATCCCTGTCCTCCGCGAGAATGTACTCAAAGTCTATATCCACTCCCCGATACCCCTTCTCCTCCATGACGGACAGCAGATTTTCAATTAATGCGGCGGTATATTCCTCACTGTTGACGACAGAATGAATCAGACGGTTGTTAAATCTCCCGTCCGGGCCGAGCGGCGTCAGGGTCAGAATCGGCTGCGTTCCAAAGCTCAATGCCTTCCCGATCATCCATTCATCCTCGCCGTACATTGGCGGCACAAGCTCGCCCTCCATCGTAAAGCCATAGGAAAAAACAGCAAGCTCAGACAAAAACGGCAATGTCTGCTCCAGAACCCACGGACTGATAAAAGGATAGGCGTAGCCGCTTACCGAGATTGCCCGCGTTGCGTTCCGGCAGCGCACAAAGTCATTCTGGGTCGCGGTCATGTCTTCTGCGCCGCCTGTATTCCGCTCCGCATTGCAGCACTCACAAAAAAGAGCCTGCCCAACGGCAAGCTCGTACGGATAAACCAACTGATTATCATAGATCAACTGCTCCGGGTCAGTCTCCAGTTTCTGCGCGATACTGTCAATCGTATCTCCTGCCCTCACAACATAGATATCCATTCGTCCTCCATTCCAAGGTACGGCCTGTTCTCTGGAAGATTCTATGCTGAAGGAGCCCAAAATATGCCTGCCGCCCGGAAAGCTTTCTACACTCCGACCTTTTTACAGATGTCATTCAGGCAGCACCTGTCACAATAAGGCTTTGTCCTCGCCGTGCAGACCGCGCGTCCGTGATCGACCAGTCTGTGACAAAAGCTGTTGCCCTCCTCGGGCGGAATGATTTTCCAGAGCTCCTTTTCCACCTTTGCCGGTTCCTTGATTCCATCGACCAGCCCCATACGGTTTGTCAGGCGGATGCAATGCGTATCCGTCACGATGGCCGGTTTTCCGAACACATCCCCCATGACAAGGTTCGCACTCTTTCTCCCGACACCCGGCAGCTCGAGCAACTTCTCGAAATCCTCCGGCACCCTTCCGTCGTACTGATCCCGCAACTGTTTCATGCAGGCGCTGATGTCTCTCGCCTTGCTCTTGCCAAGACCACAGGGATGGACAATCTTTTCGATGTCGTCAACCGATGCCTCCGCCAGCGCATTGACATCGGGGAATTTCTCGTAGAGCTTCTGTACGACCACATTTACCCTCGCGTCCGTACACTGCGCCGCAAGCCTCACACTCACCAGCAGCTTCCATGCCTCGTCATACTCCAGACTACAGCCGGACTCCGGGTACTCCTGCTTTAAACGTTCGATTATTTCCAATGCACGCTGCTTCTTCGTCATTACGCTCTCTCCTCCAACGGTTACAACCCATAACCCACATACTAAAATCTATCTTCCACTAAGTTTACCAAAACACACCCCTTTCATTTTCCATAGGGCAGACAGCAGAAATGCAAAATCAGTGTTTAAATTCACTGCTACTTTTCCACCACATAGAAGCTATGCCTGTATAACGGCATTTTCAGCATGGATGTATTCCACAGTGCAAGAAATTCCTTCGTGCCGATTCTCCGGTTGTATTCTTTTTCGTCGCAGTTCACAAACTGGGGCAATGACTCCGCCAGATAAAGATACTCCTCATCATATCCGACCACCGGCACATAATGCAGCCACTTCTTATTTTTGACAACCCTGATCAGTACAATGACCGGCTTTCCCTCCGCGATCTCGTTCTTTAAGGCATTCAGGTTTCCGGTACAATATTCCACATCGAACCCGTATTTCCCAAGCATCTTCTTCACCGCTCTCGGATATACGCAGCCGTCCGCCATCTTGTCCGCCATTGCCTGATAAATCTCATTTCCCGTTGCCGGTATGTCATAATGCCGCAGAAGGTATGCGGTGGAATATCCCGCGCACTCATTGGCCTTTTGCAGATCAATGTGATTCTCTTTAGGAACACATGCCTGAATGCTCCTACCCTTCGGCGCAAATCTGGGTGTTAATCTTCCCATCAGCACGATATCCACAATCGTTGTAATGACAAGATAATTTACCAGCGTCGATAAAATTATGTAAACCAATATTTTCATCTTTTTCCTCCGGACTACTGGAGCTCACTTATGATACGGCTCTCCGTTGATAATGCGGAACGCCCTGTATATCTGCTCCGTGAGTATCACTCTCATCAGCTGGTGTGGGAAGGTCATGTCCGAAAAGCTCAGATGCATATCAGAGCGGCGGATCACTGTTTCATGCAGCCCCAGTGATCCGCCGATAATGAACGCGATATGACTTGTCCCGCTGACCGTCTGCCGCTGTATCCAGTCGGCAAAGCCTTCGGAAGTGAATTTTTTCCCACCGATCTCCAGCGTGCAGACAAGCGCATCCTCTCTGAGCTTTTCCAAGATCCGCTGTCCTTCCTTCGCCTTGATCTGATCCTCCATCCATTCACTCGCGCCGTCCGGTGTCTTCTCATCCGCCACCTCGATGATCTCGGGCTTACAGTATCTGCCAAGCCTTTTCAGATATTCATCGAGCGCATCCCTGTAGAATTTCTCCTTCACCTTCCCGACGCAGATTATCGTAATCTTCATCTATTCCTTCTCTCCGAAAATTTCGTCGTAGACATAATCGTCAATAAATTTGTCCAGAAATCCCTGATCCAGATTCATAAACTGATAATTCAGTCTTTCCTTGATATAAGAAAGCCGTTTGAAGTAAAGGATTTCCTCCTCGACTCCCTGTGCTCCGACCGCATCATCGATCGTCTGCGCATTCAGATTCTCCCTGCACCATTCATGGAGCGATTCCCGCAGTGTATTCTCTGATGCCGCCTTTTTCTCAAGGAGCTTTGCGTTCTTCATGGATATCCCCCCAGACACCACAAACAGAATAAAGATCGCTCCCATGACACCGTAGAAAAGATAGGAATTTCCGAAATGCAGCGGCAAAACATCCAGCATTCCCAAAGCCAGCACAAGCAGACCAAGAATTCCAAGAATGAGCAAGATCCAGCCGGAGGAGCGATTGTCGCTCGCCCGCTCCGCACTGTCCTGATAAGGAACCGTCATGCCTCTTCCCCGGGTGCGGCCCTGCGCATCCTCCGGCATATCGTTCCCATCTTCCTGTGTCGCATTACTCTCGTCTTCGTTCTCCGCTTCTGTCCCGGCATCATTCCCATACTGTGAAAAGGCGTCCCATTCCGCCTCCTCTGCAGGCGTTTCCGCCGGCTCTTCCTCCACAAGCTCACTGCCACAATCCGCACAGACGGTAAATCCCTCTCTGTACTCTGTCTTACACTTAGGACACCATGGCATAGTTTCTTACCTTCCTTCCCCATCTTTTGCAGCTCCGTAACATTCAGCCAGCTATGGGCGCGTTACCTGTTACGGAGATAATCGTCGATTCCCTTTGCAGCGGCCTTGCCTGCGCCTCATAGCAGGCTATGGGCGAGTTACCTGTTGCAGAGATAATCGTCGATTCCCTTTGCAGCAGCCTTGCCTGCGCCCATAGCCAGGATTACCGTAGCCGCGCCGGTAACAGCATCGCCGCCGGCGTAAATGCCTTCCTTGCTGGTCTGTCCGTTATCCTCCTCTGCCACGATACATTTCCACTTGTTTGTCTCAAGTCCTTCCGTCGTGGAAGAGATCAGAGGGTTCGGAGAGGTTCCGAGTGACATGATGACCGTATCCAGTTCCATGACAAATTCCGATCCGGGAACTTCTACCGGTCTGCGGCGTCCGGAAGCGTCCGGCTCGCCGAGTTCCATGCGGATGCACTTCATGCCTGTAACCCAGCCCTTTTCATCGGCAAGGATCTCTGTCGGGTTCGTCAGCAGGTCAAAGATAATGCCCTCTTCCTTTGCGTGGTGAACCTCCTCCACTCTGGCGGGAAGCTCCTCCTCACTGCGGCGGTACACAATATGCACCTCTGCGCCAAGGCGCAGGGCTGTTCTCGCTGCGTCCATCGCCACATTTCCGCCGCCGACAACCGCAACCTTCTTACTCTTCATAATCGGCGTGTTGGAGTTTTCGTCAAACGCCTTCATCAGATTGCTTCTGGTCAGATATTCGTTCGCGGAGAATACACCATTCGCATTCTCCCCGGGGATTCCCATGAATTTAGGCAGTCCGGCACCGGAACCGATAAACACGGCATCAAAGCCCTCCTCGCTGATCAGCTCATCAATGGTGACCGCTTTGCCGACGACAACGTTCGTCTCGATTTTCACGCCCAATGCCTTTACATTTTCAATTTCCTTGGCAACAACCGCCTTCTTGGGAAGACGGAACTCCGGTATTCCATAGACCAGAACGCCGCCCGGCTCATGAAGCGCCTCAAAAATCGTCACATCATATCCAAGCTTCGCCAGATCTCCGGCACAGGTCAGACCCGCAGGGCCGGAACCGATGACAGCAACCTTCTTTCCGTTCTTCTCCTTCGCGCCTTCGGGCTTGATTCCGTTCTCCCTCGCCCAGTCAGCAACGAATCTCTCAAGCTTTCCGATAGAGATCGGATCGCCCTTGATGCCACGGATACACTTACCCTCACACTGGCTCTCCTGCGGGCAGACACGTCCGCAGACAGCGGGAAGTGCGCTGGACTGGCTGATGATCCGGTACGCCTCCTCGATATTTCCATCCTTCACCTGCTCGATGAAGCCCGGAATATTGATGGCAACGGGACAGCCCTTGATACACTGGGCATTCTTACAGTTGATACATCTGGCGGCCTCACACATCGCCTCCTCTTTATTATAGCCGAGACAAACCTCCTCGAAGTTTGTTGCACGCTCTTTCGCATCCTGCTCTCTCACAGGGATTCTTGTCAACACGTCCATATTATTTCACCATGCCTTTCAGTAGCCTGCAGACTTTTGACCGCAGGCACAATCTACTATACAAATCGGTATCGAAATCAGCCTTCACACTGCCCGCAGTTTCCGTGATGGGTCTCCCCCTCCTGAAGCCGCAGCATCGCTCTGCCCTCGGCAGTCTTATAAATCTGCTGACGTCTCATCGCCTCGTCAAAATTCACGGCATGGCCATCAAACTCGGGGCCGTCCACACAGGCGAATTTCACCTTTCCATCGACGGTAACGCGGCAGGCTCCGCACATTCCCGTTCCATCCACCATGATAGGGTTCAGGCTGACAATCGTCGGAATGCCGAGCTCCTTTGTCAGCAGACAGACAAATTTCATCATAATCATGGGGCCGATTGCAACGCAGACATCGTATTTCTTCCCTTCGGCGACAAGATCCTTGATCGTCTGGGTCACCATTCCGCTTCTTCCGTAGGAACCGTCATCGGTAGTCACATAGAGATTTCCGGCAACTGCCTCCATCTCCTTCTCCAGAATCAGCAGATCCTTCGTCTTGCTTCCCACGATGACATCCGCTGCCACACCGTTCTCATGCAGCCACTTTACCTGCGGATAGACCGGAGCAGCACCGACACCGCCGGCAACAAAGAGGATCCTCTTATTCTTCAGTTCCTCCGGCGCTTCCTTCACAAACTCGGAAGGACACCCGAGCGGGCCGACAAAGTCATGGAACGCTTCGCCCTCTTTCAGTTCCGCCATCATCTTTGTGGCAGCGCCGACGCACTGGAACACAATGGTAACGGTTCCCTTCTCTCTGTCATAGTCACAGATCGTCAGGGGAATCCTCTCCCCGTCCTCATCCATTCTGACAATGACAAACTGTCCGGGCAGACATGCCTTCGCAACGCGCTTTGCTTCCACTTCCATCAGATAAATATTCGTGGTCAGCTCTTCTTTTCTTACAATCCTATACATAATCCACCTCTCTGTCCCGCCTGGCGGAACCTCCTTTATTAAAACAGTCCGGTGATCACTCCGGCCTCATTTACATCAATTCCATAAGCTGCCGGCTTCTTCGGCAGTCCGGGCATCGTCATGACATCTCCGGTCAGTACTACGACAAAGCCCGCCCCGGCAGATACATAGGCCTCCCTGACAGAAAGCTCGAAGCCCTGCGGTCTTCCCAGCAGCTTCGGATCATCCGAGAGCGAATACTGGTTCTTTGCCATGCAGACCGGAAGCTCTCCGAAGCCCATATCGGTTATTGTTTTCAGCTGCTTCTTCGCAGCGGATGAAAAGCTGACACTGCCAGCGCCGTAAATCTCCGTCGCAACCTTCCTGATCTTGTCTTCCAGTGGAAGCGCATCCTCATACAGAACACGGAAGTCGCTCTTCTTTGTCTCAAGCGTTTTCAGCACCTTTTCCGCAAGTGCGATACCGCCTTCGCCGCCCTTTGCCCACACCTCGGAGAGGGCAAACTCACAGCCTCTCTCCTCGCAGAAGGCCCTGACATAATCCGTCTCCGCAGCAGTGTCCGTGATAAAGGAATTCAGCGTCACAACAACCGGCACACCGTATTTCTGCAGATTCTCAATATGCTTTTCAAGGTTGACAATACCCTTTTTCAGCGCATCCAGATTCTCGGCAGACAGCTCCTCCTTCGCCACTCCACCGTTATATTTCAGAGCGCGTATGGTCGCAACCAGCACAACTGCATCCGGCTTTAAGCCTGACATACGACACTTGATGTCAAAGAACTTTTCGGCTCCCAAGTCTGCGCCGAATCCCGCCTCTGTAATACAGTAATCCGCCATCTTAAGCGCTGCTCTCGTCGCCCTGACGGAGTTGCAGCCATGCGCGATATTTGCAAAGGGGCCGCCATGCACCAGTGCAGGCGTATGCTCCAGCGTCTGGATCAGATTCGGCTTCAGGGCATCCTTCAACAGTGCCGCCATCGCGCCCACCGCTTGAAGCTCTCCCGCTGTTACGGGCTCTCCTGCGTAATTATATGCAACAACGATTCTGGCAAGTCTTTCCTTGAGATCTTTCATATTTTCCGCCAGACAGAGAATTGCCATGATTTCACTCGCCACCGTAATGACAAAATGATCCTCCCGGACAACACCGTCCGTCTTCTTTCCCAGTCCGACCACAACATTTCTCAGCACTCTGTCATTCATGTCAAGGCAACGCTTCCAGACAATCTGTCTGGTGTCGATCTGCAATGCATTTCCCTGCTGGATATGGTTGTCCAGCAAAGCCGCCAGAAGATTGTTCGCAGAAGTGATTGCGTGAAAATCCCCCGTAAAATGCAGATTCAGATCCTCCATAGGAACCACCTGCGCATAGCCGCCGCCTGCCGCTCCGCCTTTGATGCCGAAGCACGGGCCGAGAGAAGGCTCACGAAGCGCAATGACCGCTTTTTTTCCGAGCTTTCCGAACGCCTGTCCCAGACCGACGCTGGTGGTCGTCTTTCCCTCGCCCGCCGGTGTCGGATTGATCGCCGTGACAAGGATCAGCTTGCCGTCCGGTCTGTCCTTTAAGCTGTCTATGTACTCATCCGTCAGCTTTGCCTTATATTTTCCATAAAGCTCAAGGTCATCCTCCGTCACTCCCAGCTGTGCCGCCACCTTAGTGATCGGCTCCATTACCGCTTCCTGTGCAATTTCAATGTCTGTTTTCACCTTTCGTCTTCTCCTTATACGTTATACGATTTCTTCAACCAGTTGTTCAAACTGTTCAGGACTCATCAGTATTTTTCTGGGTTTGGTTCCCTCTCCCTTATCGACAACACCGTATTCGCACAGCTGATCCATGATTCTCGCCGCACGGTTAAAGCCAATCTTCAAGAGCCTTTGCAGCGCTCCGATCGATGCCTTGTCCTGCTCAATGATAAAGCGTCCCGCCTTCTCGAAAAACTCGTCCAGCTCCGAACCACCGTCTCCCGAGCCGCCGCTTCCGCTTCCGATATTCATGATCTTTTCTTCAATATCCTCCGCGTAGGTATTGCCAAGTGTCTGGTTCTTCAGGAAGTCAACAACATCCGAAACCTCCTTGTCGGAAACGAACGCCCCCTGTATACGGGCGGGCTTGGAATAGCCCTGCGGGTAAAAGAGCATATCGCCCTTTCCCAACAGCTTCTCCGCACCGTTCATATCCAGTATCGTTCTCGAGTCCACACCACTGGAAACAGAGAACGCGACACGGCTTGGCATATTCGCCTTGATCAGACCGGTGATGACATCCACGCTGGGTCTCTGCGTTGCAATAATCAGATGAATGCCCGCCGCTCTCGCCAGCTGTGCCAGACGGCAGATCGACTCCTCGACCTCTCCGGGCGATACCATCATCAGATCGGCAAGCTCGTCCACGATAATGACGATCTGCGGCATCTTCTTCGGCGCATCCTCCGCGCCGCTCTCCTGCATGGACTCTACCTTCTTGTTATAGCCCTTGATGTCTCTCACATTATAGTCCGCAAATTTCCGATAACGGTCTTCCATCTCCGACACGCCCCAGTGAAGCGCTGCGGATGCCTTCTTCGGATCCGTGACAACCGGAATCAGCAGATGAGGAATACCGTTATATACACTCAGCTCGACAACCTTCGGATCGACCATAATCAGCTTCACGTCGTCCGGGTGCGCCTTGTACAGAATACTCATGATTAAAGTGTTGATGCAGACCGACTTACCGGAACCTGTCGCTCCCGCAATCAGCATATGAGGCATCTTTGCAATGTCCGCAACAACGACCTTACCCGCAATATCCTTTCCGACCGCAAATGCTATGTTGGAAGGAAACTCCTTAAACTCCTTGCTCTCCAGAAGATCACGGAGTGCTACCGGCATGGTCTCCTTGTTCGGAACCTCGATACCGATTGCCGCCTTTCCGGGAATCGGCGCCTCAATACGGATGTCCGTTGCCGCAAGATTCAGCTTGATGTCATCCGCAAGCCCGACAATCTTCGACACCTTGACCCCCTGCTCCGGCTGTAGCTCATAACGCGTGACGCTTGGGCCCTGACTGATGTCCGTAATCGTCACCTTCACGCCGAAGGTATTCAGCGTCTGCTGCAGACGCATTGCCGTCTCCTTCAACTCCTTTGTGGAGTCTCCCGTCGCGGCAACTCCCTTCTGCAGTCTCGACAAAGGCGGGAACATATAGGTCTTGGGAACCTTTTTCTCCGCGTGGGCAAACTCCTTCTGCATCTCGGACATCGGCGCTGCCGCCTGAGGTCTCGCCGCGGGCTTCTGCTCCGCCGGTTCCTCAATTCCCTCTTTATGTATCCTTATCGTCTGACCGGACATATCCGGCTCTGGCTTCTGTCTCTCGGCTGTCAGGTTTCTTACTGGTTCCGGCTGTAACTCCTCCGGCTCCTCCCATGTCTCCTGCTCTTCCATGTCATCGATTGTCACCTGATGCATACTTCTGATCCGAACCTTGTCAAAGTCCAGCACAGGTGCCGCCACGGGTTCCGGCTCCGGCTGCTGCTCAACCACATCCGGCTCCGGCATCTGCATATCAGGTTCATCCTCCGCATACATGATCTCGTGAATGTCGTCCCGATGCCTGTTGTGCTCCTCCGGTTTCATCAGCGTGGTATCCATCATGACGCCGGACACCTTTCTCTCCATCCTGAGGATCTTTTCGTTTTCCTTTTCCTCAGCGCGCAGTCTCCGCTCTTCTTCTCTTCTCGCGCGCTGTTCAAGGCGCTCCTGATTTCGGATCTCCGCGTTCTCTCTCCGGCGCTGTGCGTCCTCCCTTGACAGTTCCCGCATACGGTTGCCGCCGTCCTTCATACTCTTTAAGATGGATTTCTCCGTCAGCAGAATCAGACTCACAACCGAACAGAGAAGCACGACCAGAACCGTTCCGATCGTCTCCAGATAATGCTGTAAAAAGAAGCTTAAGCTCCCGGCAAGGATGCCTCCGCCGGTCTTGCCGGTGCTGCACCTGTCATAGATTTCCTTAAAATTATATTCCGCCAGCAGCAGCGAGGTCTTGCTGATCAGATCACAGACGACCCCGAACATGATGAACAGGACGCTGCCCGCCACCAGTTTTCTGACCGCCGTAGGGTTTCCCTCATTGGCAAACCAGAATGCCACAGCAAGGAAAAAGAGGATCGGAACCACATATGCCGAAAATCCGAACACACCAAAAAGGAAGCCGCTGATTGCGTCTCCCACCGGCCCGATCAGACCGAAATTACAACAAAACAGAAGTACCATCGCCACAAAGAGCACGACCAGTCCGATCTCGTGAAAAAGTGCGCTGTCCTGCTCCAGTTGTCTGTTGTCTTTTTTCCGCTGTTGCCTCTGACTTACTGCCTTAGAACTTGAAGATTTTTTCTTGCTTCCCGAAGATGATGTTCTTCTGCCGGTAGTGCCTGCCATTTATCATCATTCTCCTTTTATACTTTAGATACGCTATATTTTACCCGCGCTCATTTTGCCACTGCGCCCATTATATCATTTTCCGCCCGGCTTGTCACCCTTTTATTGCGGGGCGCAGTTCAGCCGCGAATTAACGAGTGGAGTTTCTGGACTGCCTTGTCGATTCCGCCCACCTCATTGATGATACCGCGTTTTACAGCCTCCTCCCCGACGAGGATGGTTCCCACATCCTTTGTCAGGATACCGGTCTCCGTCATCAGCTGCTCAAACGTTTCCCTCTCCACATCACAATGTGCGCAGACGAAGCCCGTGATCCGATCCTGAATCAGCTTGAAATAGTCAAAGGTCTGCGGAACACCGATCACCATGCCGTTCAGCCGCACCGGATGGATCACCATGGTTCCGGTCGGGACAATGAACGAATAGTCCGTGCTCACCGCAATCGGCACCCCTATAGAATGACTTCCTCCGAGTACAAGCGAGACCGTCGGCTTGCTCAGGGACGCGATCATCTCCGCAATTGCAAGCCCGGCTTCCACATCACCGCCCATCGTATTAATCAGAACCAGCACCCCCTGTATCTCGCTGCTGTCCTCAATTGCCGCAAGACTCGGGAGAATGTGCTCATACTTCGTCGTCTTGGAATTATTGTTGAGATTTTCATGCCCCTCCACCTCCCCAATAATAGAAATCAGGTGAATACTCTCCTGCTTATTGCCATCAAGCGTCACCTGCCCCGTCTTCTCAATCCGCTCGTCCCGATGCTGCTCCTCTTCTCTCTTCTCTTCCTTCTTTTCTACTCTCTGATACTCCGCCATTTCCATTCCTTTCCCATTGCTTGTTTACCTATCTTAAATCTTTCCCGTTTTCCCATGCATACTCCCCTATAGTTTTTCCCTCATGCTAGGCAATTGCATAAATACTTTTGAGTCCTACGCCTTTCCGGCAACAGTTGCACAGGATGCACCTGACCACAAGCAGTGCACTCTGGAGCCGCCGGTGCTTAGCTGCCGTACTATGGCAGCTTACGCACCGTTGCGAGCGGAAGGTAGCGCAAGCGTGCCTGCGTTGGTCTGTGCATCCCGCGCAACGTCCCTTTGCCTCAACCGTCCCTTTGCTTCAACCGTCCTTTTTGCAATTTCCTCCATAAAACAACAAAGGAAGCACCCTGAAAAACGGCTACTTCCTTCCTAGTTATCTCCGGTTCCAACCGGCAATATTCACTTAATAATCGAAATCGTCATCCTCATCCACGCTGATGTCGAAATCATCCTTTCCCTCACCGACCTCAACACGGTAGGAAAGCGTTCGTTTCTGATGCTTCTTCGGCAAGGGCAGCGGATTTTCAATGAATCTGGGCTTTCCCGATTCTGTCGTTTCTACCGTTTCTGCCTTCTCCGGTTCGTTCTCCTCCGTCAGCAGCTCCGCAGACGGTTCGTCCAGATTGATAATCTCCGCAAATTCCCGCTTTGCCGCCTCGTTCACTCTGCACGGAACCACGCATTCCTCAAGGGCAATGCCCGCCAGAATGGATAAAAGCAGATAAAGGTATCTGTTTACCGGCATCTCCACCGTCAGAATACGAAAGCAGGCTGCCAGCGCCATGATTACCGCTACCAGTATCCATGCTTTCAGTGCATCCGTCTTACGATTCCGCCAGAACGCATAAATCCCGAGACTTAACACACAGAGCAGTACAAGATAACCCACCACTCCGGATTCCGAGGCTTCCATAGAAAGCGGAAGTTCAAAGGACAGCGGCTGGTACAGCTTCAACCATGCCTGCATGACGTTTCCAAACTGCTTCCCGCTCGCCAGTGCATCAACTGCGACGCTGCCGACAAGCCCCACGCCTGCCCCGGCAAGACAGACAAGCGCCGCCAGCAGTCTTTTCCTTGTCGCCGTCTCACTGCTACAGGCAAAGATTACCGCGACCGCAAAACCCAGAAGAAAAAAGCCTGCGATATCCAGATAGCCCGCAACGGCAATGATAACGCCGATCGGCACGAACTCCCACAGCTTCCAGTCTCTGTTATTTTCCAAGGAAATCCAGAATAAGATGCCACACCACAAAACCAGATACAGCATCTCCGGTGACAGATCAACCGCCCCTCTCACCATATAGGAGGGCAGCATGCAGAACGCGAGCATGACGACTGCCGCAATACTCCCCGCCATTCTCCTCACGGCAAAGTACAGAAGAAGAACCGCCACAAACTGCAACAGGATCTGCGTCCATATTGCCACAATAAATTTATTGCCCAGAAAGTAAAAAATACCGTGCAGCAGCTGCACATAGAAATACACCGCTCCGTGTACAATCTGGGGAATCTCCTGTCCCGAGGTCACTGATGCAAGCTCATAGTAAGCCGCGCTCTCCGTTGCCGTACTGATGGCCTGTATTCTGAGGACAAGTCCCGCGGCAAGAAGCATGACGGTCAGCGCCGCCTCCACGACATTTTTCGTTGCCAGAGGTCTCTCCCGCCGTTCCAGCGCGCGATGCACAAAAAACACACCGATTCCCGCAAGCACCATATAAAGCACACAGGCAATCGTTCCAAAATAGATTTTCACGCCCTTCGCATCACAGATTGCGTCGGCAAGGCACACCATGCCGACTTCAACCGCAACCGCATATATTACCCATGACAGGTAGCTGAACGCATTTTTCTTCCATCTCATAACAGGCTTCCTACTTTTCCTCCGAAGTCAGAACCTTCTCAATGTTGTATCTCGGTCTGTGCTTTACCTCAATATAAATCTTGCCGATATACTGCCCGACCATACCAATCGCCAGAAGCTGAAGTCCCCCGAGGAACCAGATCGACAGAATCAGTGATGTCCAGCCCGGCACGACATGCCCTGTACAGTAAGAAATCAGCGCATAAATCAGCGCGAGCACAGAGACAAAAATAATGAACAATCCCAGTCCAAGAATCATGCTGATAGGCTTGACGCTGAAAGACGAAATGCCGTTAAACGCCAACGCCAGCATCTTCTTTAACGGATATTTGGATTCGCCTGCCACTCTCTCCTTGCGGTCATAATAAACACTGTCTGTCTGGTAGCCGATCAGCGGCATCATTCCGCGCAGGAACAGATTTGTCTCCTTGTATTTGGAAAACTCTTCCACCGCACGCTTCGACATCAGACGGAAATCTGCATGATTGTATACCGTCTTGACCCCCATCAGACCCATGAGCTTGTAAAATGCCTGTGCCGTCGTGCGCTTGAAAAAGGTGTCCGTCTTCCGCTCCTTGCGGACCCCGTAAACAATATCACAGCCGTTGTGGAACTTATCGATCATCTCCTCGATGACATTGACATCATCCTGCAGATCGGCATCTATGGAAATTGTCACGTCACTCAAATCCTTCGCCGTAATCAGCCCCGCCGTGAGCGCGAACTGATGCCCGACATTTCCCGCGAGCTTCACACCGCAGACCTGTACCGGATGCGCAGCATGCTCTTCCTCGATCAGTTCCCATGTTCTGTCCTTACTGCCGTCATTTACAAACAGGATAAAACTGTCTTTCGCAATCTTTCCCTTACCGATCAGATCATCCAGCACCCCCCGCAGTGCTTCCGAAGCGATTTTCAAGACCTCTTCCTCATTATAGCAAGGCACCACAATCGCCAGCTTGTCCATACCCTTTTCTCCTTCCGCCGCAAAGACCCTTTGTTATCCGATATGAAAAGCACCACCGGCCGGAGTGGTGCTTTTTCAATGCTTATTCGTCCCAGTTGTGATAAACTGCCTGAACATCATCGTCGTCATCCAGCAGATCCAGAGTTCTCTGGAGATTCTTGACCGCAGTCTCATCCGTGAGGCTGACATAATTCTGCGGGATCATGGTAACCTCCGCACTCAGCATGGGAATCCCCGCTTTCTCCAACGCTTCCCTCACTTCCTCGAAGCTGTCGGGATCGGTGAGCACTTCAAAGCTGTCCTCCTCCTCGCTGAAATCTTCCGCACCGGCATCCAATGCCGTCATCATCAGGTCGTCCGCTTCCATGTCGCATTCTTCCTTGTCAATGATGATCTGTCCCTTCTTATCAAACATAAAGGATACGCAGCCGGGCGTTCCTACATTTCCCTGCCCCTTTGTAAATGCACTTCTCACATTCGCCGCCGTGCGGTTCTTGTTATCGGTCAGCGCATCGACGATAATTGCGATTCCGTTGGGGCCGTAGCCCTCGTAGGTAACATATTCATAGTTTACGTTTCCGACATCACCCGCCGCCTTCTTGATACCTCTCTCGATCGTATCGTTCGGCATATTGTTTGCCTTCGCCTTGGCGATGACCGTCGCCAGCTTAAAATTGTTGGCAGGATCAGGGCCGCCATCCTTTACCGCAACGGCGATCTCTCGTCCGATGATAGTAAAGATCTTACCCTTTGCAGCATCGTTCTTTTCCTTTTTATGCTTAATATTAGCAAATTTTGAATGTCCTGACATACAATTACTCCTTTTTCTCTATCTGTTTATTCGCTTTCAGAAAACACGCGCCAATTATACCATTTTCCCGCGCCCTCTTCAAGCCCTATTCCTCACCGTTTCTGTTTTCCCTGTTTTCCTTCTCGTCCTGCGCCTCAGGCAGCTTTGTGACAAGCACGCTTTGTATCATCTTGTTCTGCACGGAGAGCACCTTGAAATGATAACCGCGGTAATCCGTCTCAAAGCGGTCGTCGGGCTCGGGTATTCTGTCCATCTTTGAGATCAGGAAACCGTTAAGCGTCTCAAACTCTTCCTCCTCGAAGACGATTCCGAGCTGATCCTCCAGCTCCTCAAGCGGTGTCTTACCCTCAATGATATATTCGTCCTTGCCCTTTTCCTCGATGTACTTGCTCTCCACATCATATTCATCCATGATGTTTCCGACAATCTCCTCAAGGATGTCCTCCATGGCAACCAGTCCGTCGGTCTGCCCGTACTCATCTACGACAATGACCATCTGGAGCTTCTTTGCCTGCATTTCACGGAACAATTCATCAATATTTTTCGTCTGCGGCACAAAGTGCGGCTCTCTCATCAGCCCTTCCAGCTCCCTGAGCGGAATGTCCTGTTTCTCGCTCGCATCCCGGAACCGCAGGGCATCCTTAAGGTGCAGGATACCGATAATATGGTCAACATTCTCAACATATACGGGATAGCGGCTGTTCTTGCCGCTAAGCATGAACGCGACCGCATCCTTCAGCAGCATATCCGCATCGATCGCCACCATGTTCTGGCGGTGGGTCATGATGTCCTGTGCTTCCTTGTCCCCAAACTCAAATATATTGGAGATCATCTCCGCCTCGCTCGCCTGAATCAGTCCCTGTTCATGTCCCTCATTGACCATGTTGATAATCTCTTCTTCCGTCACATCCGCCTCGTTTGCGGAGGCATTGCCTCCGAATATCCGCAGAATGCCGTTTGTGGTCGCTGTCACAAGCGCCGTGAAAGGAAGCAGGAGCTTCGTGACGAAAAAGACAGGTGTGATACACGCATACGCCCATTTTTCAGGCGCTTTCACTGCAATCTTCTTCGGCAGAAGGACACCGACCGTCAACGTTATGTACAGGATCAGCACTGTCGCAAGGATCGCTGCAACAACGAGAAATACCGGCGCCGGGATCACCTCCAGCTTCAGCTGCCGCTCCGTCAAAAACTGCAGTCCGTTCCGTATGGAATGCCGCAGCATCCCGAGGTACACCGCACCCATGATCACGTTAATCAACGTCGTGATAAGCTGTACCGTGTTGACATACTCCGTCGGATTCGCAATAATCTTCCGCAGGCGTATGGACTTCTTGTCTCCTTCCTCGTCCGCTCTCCTCTCCACTTCCTTCTCATTCAGAGAACCGAGCGCAGCTCCGAAGCCGTAAAAAAACATATCAATAAAAATAAGTACTACGAAAAAAATAATACTGGCAGTAGGCCCACTGTCGTCCATCTTTTGATCAATTCCTCCGAGTTCTTTCTTTACCGCAATACGGTATTAAGCCTTAATATACCATTTTCCGTGAAATTCGTCAAGAACCCGCTCCTATGTATCCAGTTCCAGACTAATCATCAAGGCATGGTTGACCTTTCTCATAATGTCACCGTCGAGATGACACACCTTATCCTTCAGACGCTTCTTGTCTATGGTTCTCAGCTGCTCCAGAAGCACAACGGAATCCTTATCCATATCATACAGGGCAGCATTTAGCTCAATATGCGTAGGCAACTTCGCCTTATTCATCTTAGAGGTGATCGCCGCGCAGATGACCGTCGGGCTGTGTTTGTTTCCCACATCGTTCTGTACGATCAGAACGGGTCTTATCCCTCCCTGCTCCGAACCAATGACCGGTCTTAAGTCTGCGTAATATACATCTCCTCTTCTCATTTTCCCTCCAACTATTTCAAATGTTCAGGAAAAAGTATTACCGCTTTCTTTCGCTCTATTCACCTCTGATGGACAATATGATCCACTATTTTATTCTCTCTCGTAAATACTCTCGGCACCCTCATGCTCAGGTCACAGACAAGCTCATAGTTGAATCTGCCCGACAATTCACCCAGCTGCTCCGCAGTTATCACCTCGTCGCCGTCCCTTCCCAGAAGCACGACTCTGTCATTTTCCCTTGCCTCCGGTATGTCCGTGACATCCACCATGAACTGATCCATGCAGACCCTTCCGAGGATCGGCGCACGCTTTCCACGGATCAGCACATAGCCTTTGCCCGAAAGACTTCTCGGATAACCGTCGGCGTAACCGAGCGGCACTGTCGCCACCCGCATATCCTTCTCTGCCACAAACGTTCCGCCGTAGCTGACCGCCTGACCGGCATGGATCGTCTTGATATAGATGACATGACTGTACAGGGAAAGCGCCGGAGTCAGGCTGACAGCCGTCCTGCTGACCTCCTCCGACGGATAAAGTCCGTAGAGTGTAATGCCCGCACGCACCAGATCCATATTGGCATCCGGCATTTCCAGAATACCTGCACTGTTAGAACAATGCTTCAGCGGAATTTCCAGTCCGAGCCGCTCTTTGATCAGCGCAATAAAGTCCCGGAAACGCTTCAGCTGTCTTTCCGCATGTGTCTTATCCAGTTCATCCGCGCGGGCGAAATGCGTAAAGATACCCTCTATCTCAATACCGCTCTGCTGCATGAGCTTCTCCACGAATTGCAGCCCCGCCTCGTCCGGTGTAATTCCGATCCTGCTCATGCCGGTATCCACCTTGATATGGACCCGGATCTTCTTTCCCGCCCTCTCGGAAGCCGCCTGTAACTGTTCAATGGTATCCTCCCGGAAAACCGCAGCCCTTATTTCCTCTGTTGCAAGCTGCTCATAGCAATAAGGGAATGTATAGCCGAGGATCAGGATTGGCTTCTTCATCCCGGCGGCGCGCAGCTCATGCGCCTCCTCCGCCGTTGCCACCGCATAACCCCAGACGAATTCCTGCTGCTCAAGCACACCCGCAATCGGTACGCTTCCGTGCCCATAGCCGTCTGCCTTGAGCACGCCCACAAGCTTTGTCTCCTGTGCAATGTGCTCCTTCATGTTTTTCATATTTTCGGCGATTGCATCCAGATTGACCTCCGCATAGCCTCTGTTACAGAACTCTGGTATTTTCGCTGCTTCCATCATCGTAAACTCCATTCCTTTCGTGATACCAGATCACCCGCCATACAGGCGTGCTCTCCGTATTGTCCGGATACTCTGTCTCCAAGGCATCCGTGTATGTAGGCACCGGTGCAGGCTGCCTTACAGGCATCCATTCCCTGCGCCATGAGCCCGGCGATCATCCCCGCCAGCACATCTCCGCTGCCCGCAGTGGCAAGCCCGCTGTTCCCGCTCAGATTCACGCAGACCGGCCTCCCGGCACGGCAGATAAAGGTTCTTGCATCCTTTGCCACAACGACAGCCTGAAGCTCCATGGCCAGACTTTCGCCATAGCGGCATAGATTTTCCTTGATCTCTGCAATACTTTTTCCGAGCAGTCTGGCAAGCTCGCCGACATGCGGCGTCAGTACAACCGCCCTGCCGTTTCCTGCACTCTCCGCCAGAAGCCGCCGCAGCTCAGGCTGCTCCGAGAGAAGATTCAGTCCATCCGCATCGATGAGGGTTGGGCGCTCGCCCCTGCACAGCACCTGCCGCAAAAGCTCCGCCGCTCTGCCATCCCTGCCAAGTCCGGGGCCGATTGCAATGACATCCGCCCAGTCCATTCCCGCAGACAGTTCCCGCTCTGTCCCAAACAATGCTTCCGGCACTGCGGTCTGAAGAATCTCCCGGTTCTCCGCCGGCGAGATCACCTTCACCATCCCCGCTCCGCTGCGGTACGCAGCCTTTGCCGCAAGAATAGCGGCACCCGCCATGTTGACGCTTCCCGCAATTAACAGCACCTTCCCGAAGCTGCCCTTATTTCCTGCCGGTTCCCGCGCCGGGAGCAGCTGCCCGGGCTCCCCGTCCAGCGCATACATTCCGGGCTCCTCCAGCTGCGGACAGTTTCCGGCGCTCCCGATGTCCGCCACCGTGACCTCGCCCGCCTGTACACAGCCCGGATACAGGACGAGTCCCCTCTTGCAATAGCCGAAGGTCACCGTTTCCTCAGCGCGCACGCAGCTTCCGAGAATGGCTCCTGTATCCGAATCAATGCCGCTCGGCACATCGACCGCAAACTTTCTTCCGCGAAGGCCGTTAAAGCACTCCACCGCCGCTGCCTGTATACCGGCAACCGCCCTCGAAAGGCCGACACCGAACAATGCATCAATTAAGATAGTATATTCATTTCTGTCCGGTTTGGAACAGAAATTCACGGAATATTTTTCGAGAATTTTTTTCTGACGTTTCCACTCCGCAGAAGCCTTGTCCTCATCCCCGACGCACCATACCGTTACGTCCATTTCCCGCTCAGTCAGGATTCTCGCCAGAGCCAGACCATCCCCGCCGTTGTTTCCCATGCCAGCCATGACCAGCGCTGTCCTGCCGGCATCTGGATGCCCCGTACAATAATCCCTCACCCTGTCGGCGACAGCCAGCGCGGCACGCTCCATCAGCACCGCCGCCGGTATTCCGATTTCCTCGATTGTATACTGATCCAGCCTGCGCATTTCGTCGGCAGTCACAAAATACCGCATACGAATTCCTCCTTAACAGCCATTACAGCAGTTTGTCCGCAAACAAAAGACTGCCGCTTCCGCAGCAGTCCGATAGTCAATTATCCGGTTTCGCAGTTCCGCGTTCCTCCGGGTGATATTTCATGTCAAAAAGATCAACCACATCCGCCCCAAACACATCGTGCATATAAGAATATATCTGCTGGTTCTTCTGCTCCATTTTCTGCTTTCTGACGAGCTGCTTCTTCAACTCAATCCGGATATCCTTCACCCATTCCGCAATCTTTTCGATCTCCTCGGAATTTGTCTGCATCATTGAGTAGCAGTATTCCATCGTTGCCAGCATCAGTCTGGAGTTCAGTTCCTCTATCTCACCCGGCAGCTCCCGTAGCTCCTCCTGGTAGTCCGCAAGCTTTTCATTGCATTCCTCAAGCAGTCTTTTGTGCTGTGCAAGCTTCTCCTCAAGCTGACTGTTTCCACCCTGATTCATCTGCTCCGCCATCGACATGATCTCGTCCATCAGCTTCTTTTTCAGCTTCCGGATATCCTTTGTCTCCGTGTTGAGCTTTCCCTGCCTGCGAAGCAGCGCATTCAGGCGATCCTCTGTGCCGGAAAGCCTCTTTCTCGTGTCATCATCCAGCAGTCTGTACCATTTGTTGTCCAGTGTAAGAATGGGAATCTTTTTTTCGTGAAGTGCCTCAGAAAACCCCTGTTTCATAACGCCCCTCCTGTCAGATCAGCCTACTTCCGTTCCTTCTCATACCGGTTGATATTGTAGGACAGCTTCATCAGGCTGTCAGAAAGATGCACATTTTCAACCTGTATTCCATCCGGCACATTCAGATCCACATGTGCGAAGTTCCAGATTGCCTTGATGCCGTTCTGCACAAGCTGCTCCGCCACGCCGACAGCGCTTGTCTTCGGAATCGTCAGTACCGCAATGTCTATCTCATTGTCCCTGACAAACTCGTTCAGTTTATCCATCGCCATCACCTTGACTCCCCGGACATCTCTCCCCACCAGCTCCGGGTTCTGATCGAACATTCCCTTAAAGATAAATCCGCGTCGCTCGAAATTCATATAGTTTCCCAGCGCGCGTCCAAGATTTCCTGCTCCGATAATAATAAAATTATGCTGCTTGTCCAGCCCTAAGATCTTACCGATCTCGTTGTAGAGATACTCTACGTTATAGCCGTAGCCCTGCTGTCCGAAACCGCCGAAATTATTAAAATCCTGCCGGATCTGAGAAGCCGTTACCTTCATCAGCTCGCTCAGATCCTGCGATGAAATTCTTTCAACTCCTTCATCCTTCAATTCACCTAGATATCTGAAATACCTGGGCAGTCGCCCGATGACGGCCTGGGAAATTTCCTTTTCTTCCATACTGCCTCTCCTTGCCACATGGTTTTCTCTATCTCCATCATATCAAGTTGTTAAAATTATGTCAATGAATTGTCAGATATTTCCAGTATAGCGCCTATCCTACAGCAGTTCCTACAGCAGCTTCTCCAGCGTATCTCTGATCGCCTTGATGAAATCAAGACTGTTCAGTATCACCGGCTTCTCGCAGGTTGAGATCAGCGAAAGGCTCTTCGTCATCTTTCCGTCCTCAACGGTCTTGATGCAGGCACGCTCCAGCTTGTCGGCAAATGCCTGCAGCTCTGCGTTCTGATCCAGCTCACCACGCTTTCTGAGCGCTCCTGTCCACGCAAAGATGGTCGCAATGGAGTTTGTGGAGGTTTCCTCGCCCTTGAGGTGCTTATAATAATGACGCTGTACCGTTCCGTGCGCAGCCTCATATTCGTAGACGCCGCTCGGGGATACCAGAACAGAGGTCATCATGGAGAGGTCTCCGTAAGCGGTAGCCACCATATCGGACATCACATCGCCGTCATAATTCTTGCACGCCCAGATAAAACCGCCCTCGGAACGGATCACTCTCGCCACGGCATCATCAATCAGCGTATAGAAATACTCGATTCCAAGCTCCTCGAATTTCTCCTTGTACTCCGCATCATAGATCTCCTGAAAAATATCCTTGAAGGTGTGGTCATATTTCTTGGAGATCGTGTCCTTGGTCGAAAACCAGAGATCCTGCTTCGTATCTACGGCATAGCTGAAACATGCTCTGGCAAAGCTCGATATCGACTTTTCCGTGTTATGGATGCCCTGAATGATGCCGGCTCCGTCGAACTCATGAATCAGCTCTCTCGTCTCGGTTCCATCCGCCGCAGTGAAGACGAGCTCCGCCTTGCCGGGACCTGCAATCTTCATCTCTGTATTCTTATAGACATCGCCGTAAGCATGACGCGCAATCGTGATCGGCTTCGTCCAGTTCTTCACATAAGGCACGATACCTTTGACAAGGATCGGCGCGCGAAATACCGTTCCGTCCAGAATAGCACGGATGGTTCCGTTCGGGCTCTTCCACATCTCCTTGAGGTTGTATTCCTTCATTCTCGCACCGTTCGGGGTGATTGTGGCGCACTTCACGGCAACGCCGTACTTCAGGGTTGCGTTGGCGGAATCCACCGTGACCTGATCGTTTGTCTCATTCCTGTGCTCAAGTCCCAGATCGTAATATTCCGTCTTAAGATCAATATAGGGCAGCAGCAGCTCGTCCTTGATCATCTTCCAGAGGATTCTGGTCATCTCGTCTCCGTCCATCTCAACCAAGGGGGTAGTCATTTTAATTTTGTCCATATTCTCTCTCCTTTTCATAAGCTTCGTGTAAGCCGTTTTTAACCATATTCTCATAGGCATTGATCATGTGCTGATGCGCAAGCTGCTCCGCAAGATCTGCATTTCCCGACTTGATCGCCTCCATGATGTTCTTATGCTCCTCGTTGGATTTCGGCCCGCGGTTTGCGTTGGCGAGCGTCTTCTTTCTGACGCGGAGAACATATTGATGGAAATCCTTCAGCTGGTGCTCCAGAATCTTACTGTCACACGCCTCGTACATAATCTCATGGAAGCGGTTGTCAAGCTCTGCAAGCTGCTCCAGATGTCCCTTGCCGGCGTGGAACTCCGCCAGATAGACATTCTCCTCCATCTCGTCCATCTGTTCCTTCGTGATATGCTCGGTTGCCCAGCGCGCACACAGACCCTCCAGCCTTGACCTTATCATATAGATGTCCTTTACATCCTTCTCCGTGATTCCGGTGACATAGGCTCCCTTGTTCGGGATGATCTGGATCAGGCCCTCCAGCTCGAGCTGCCGGAACGCCTCCCTGACAGGAGTACGGCTCACGCCCATCTCCTCTCCGATCGCGACCTCCTTCAATTCCTCGTGCTCCTCATATTTTCCGCTTAAAATATCATCGCGGAGCTTATGAAAAACCCTGCCCCGCAGGGAGTACTTGTCCGTCACTTCCTGCTTCACATCATAATTACTCATTTTTTCTCCCATTCTGCCATGATCTCACGGCATTTCTGTTTTTGTCAGCCCAGTGTAATGTCATGCTCCAGACAGACACGGTTCACACACGCAACGATCTCCTCGTCCGTCAGCACCGTCACACGGCCGCCCGCATACTCATCGTCGACCCATTTCTTGATCTCTCTCACAAGCTCACAGTTCTTCTCAACCTGATTGTCGCCCTTTAACTTATAATAAGTATTGATCCAGTGTGCAATTCCGGCAAGTCCGGATGTGTTGGACACCGCGCAGAGCACCGGTCTCTTCAGGAATTTTTCAGTGTCAAAGATATTGTAGATTTCCTCGTTTTTCAGAAGACCGTCCGCGTGAATTCCGGCTCTTGTCACATTGAAATTCTTGCCGACAAACGGAGTTCTCGGCGGGATCTGATAGCCGATCTCCTTCTCATAATACTCTGCAAGCTCCGTGATCACAGTGGTGTCCATGCCGTTCAGATCGCCCTTGAGCTGCGCATACTCGAATACCATCGCCTCAAGCGGAGTGTTGCCCGTCCGCTCTCCGATGCCGAAGAGGGATGTGTTTACCCCGGAGCAGCCGTAAAGCCATGCTGTCGTCGAGTTGCTGACCGCCTTGTAAAAGTCATTGTGACCGTGCCATTCGATCAGCTCGTGGGGCACGCCTGCGTGCGTGTGGATCGCATAAATAATCCCCTGCACACTTCTCGGAATAACTGCGCCGGGGTAATTCACGCCATACCCCATTGTATCGCATGCTCTGATCTTAATCGGTATTTTATATTCCTCCATCAGCTTCATCAGCTCCAGACAGAACGGAACCACATAGCCGTAAATATCTGCCCTTGTAATATCCTCAAGATGACAGCGGGGGCTGATGCCCTCCTCAAGGCATTCCCTGATAACACTCAGATAATGGTCCATCGCCTGTCGTCTGGTCATTTTCAGCTTTAAGAAGATATGGTAGTCCGAACAGCTGACGAGGATTCCCGTCTCCTTCATGCCGATCTCCTTTACCAGCTTGAAGTCCTCCTTGCTGGCACGAATCCAGCTTGTCACCTCCGGGAACTCATAGCCGCGCTCCATACACTTATACACCGCATCCCTGTCCTTCTTGCTGTAAAGGAAGAACTCACTGGCACGGATCATGCCCTTAGGACCGCCGAGCTTGTGCAGGTAGTCAAAGATCGTGACAATCTGCTCCGTCGTATACGGCGCTCTCGACTGCTGTCCGTCACGGAACGTTGTATCGGTGATCCAGATGTTTTTCGGCATATTGTGCGGCACGATTCTGTCGTTGAACGGAATTTTCGGTATTTCAGAATAAGGGAACATATTGCGGAATACATTTGGTTTTTCCACATCGTCCAGAATGTACATATGCTCTTCTATTTCCAGAAGATTGTTTTTCTGGTTCATTGTGACCGGGCGATTCTGGAAGGTATCATTCTCTCTCATTAGCTGTCTTCCCCTTTCCTCATAGGAACCATTTTCAATGGATTTGTCCACTGTTTGTATGTCTCGTATGATTGTATACAATTATACGAGACGTGTCAACTTTTTTCCCGAAAAGTATAAAATACATCAACCAGAAGCATCATTTTCCATCCAATAATCTCTTTACGTTAATCATTCCCCACCCCTGTCGGTTCCATGGAATCCCGAGGTCCGTCGCCGCGAACAGCATCTTCTGCTTGCATTGCTCATTCGTCATCTCAGGATAAATCTGTAATGCCAATGCTGCCGCTCCGGCGACAATAGGTGTCGCCATAGAGGTTCCGCTCTTTGCAATATAAGCGCTCCCATGCTTTCCTCCCCAGCGCTCATACGCCGCATTGCAGGACAGAATCTCCGTCCCCGGCGCGACAAGATCCGGCTTTCTGGCTGCGCTGCGAATATCCCCTCTTCCGGAATAGCTCTCGCAGCGCCCCGGCATGTTTCTGTAATACAGTCCGTCGTGACAGCCGACCGTCACGACCTTATTGCTGCCTCCCACAGAGGATATGGTTCCGTTTCCGGGTCCTTTGTTTCCCGCTGCACATACCACCAGAATACCGCTGTCCCACAGTTTCTCCATCTTCTCCCGCAGCGCGATCTCTTTCGTCCGTTCCTCGAGACTGCCAATACCAACGGAAATGTTCAGAATCCGGATATGATACCGCTCCCTGATCTCCAGAATCCAATCAAGCCCCTCCAGCATGACCTCCGCAGAGCCGTCACCGTTTTCATCCAACACCTTTCCGACGACCAGCTCCGACTCCGGTGCCATTCCCTGATATCTCCCGTCCGACAGGCCGCCGCTCCCGCAAAGGATACCACAGACATGCGTTCCGTGTCCATTGTCGTCATACATCAGATTCCTTCCACCGACAAAATCCCGGAAATAGAGCACCTTTCCTGCCAGATCCGGATGCCGCGCCACCCCGGAATCAAGCACGGCTATTGTCACACCCTTCTCCCCATCCTTTTTCCGCCTCGGCACAACCCCGAGCTGTTCCCTCACTCGCTGCATATTACAAAACGTCCCGGCATAATATTTAATTCTATACTATGCCCGGACGTTTTCTATTGTTCTAAAGAGTATGCTGTTCACTTTCCGTAGATGCCGATGACTCCGGTATGGGAAAGTCTCAATCGCAGGCATTCCGTTTCCTCCAGAATCACACGCTCCGCATCCACCGTCTCCAGCTGACCGTTCCGGTCAAGCGTCACTACCTCAAGTTCCTGTCCCGCAAGCTCCGCGGGAATCGGAATAGTCACTGTCAGAACGTTCCGCCCAAGCTGCATCAGGGGTATGTCACTGTTATCCGTGAGCCGCAATTCGTAAACCGCCGTCTGCTTTGGCACAGGTGTCTGCATTGCGCGTGTCCACGCCTTTTCAATCACAGAACTGTCCTCCTGTCCGGTCACACGCAAAAGATAGCTTGTCGCGGCTCCGGTAAGCTCAGCTGCCGCCGGACGGATGCCGGTCACCGTGACTCCCGGCTGTGTCCTGTCTGCCCTGATGTTCCGAAATGCCTCATTGGAAAGCCTCGTTGCGGATGTCTCATAAGTCTCTTCGGGCCTCTCTCCCATGTAAACCACATCCGCCTTGCCGAGTGCCTTCAATCCGACCTCCTTTACGGAAGCCGGCAGCTTTATCACCTCAAGACTGTCACACCCGTTGAAAGCCCTGTCCTTGATTTGCAGGATATTGTCCCCGAATGTCACCTTTTTCAGACTTTCACAATTTCCAAAGGCCGCCTCGCCTATCACCTGCAGGCTGTCCGGCAGTCTTACGCTCTCAATTTCACCATGTCCCGAAAATACCTCCGCCGCAATGACACGGACGCCTCCCGGAACCGCTACCTGACTGTTGTTTCCACTGTATGCCAGAAGCACACCGCCGTTGACCAGAAATTCTTCCGCACCGCTCTTGAAATTCTCTATGTATGCCGTGTGGTCAAATGCCTTCGGCTCCACATTCATCACTGTATCAGGCAGTATTAGCTCTTCGAGATTGTCACAATGGTAAAATGCACCGTAGCAGATGTCTGTCACTCCCTGCTGCAGCTCCATGCTCACAAGCGAGCTTCTCGCAAAGGCAAACTGTCCGATCTCGGTAATGCCCGCCGGCAAAATCATGTCCGCAAGCGAATCATTCCTGTAGAACGCCTGATCCGCCACAATCTGTCCATCAATGATCCTGTACTTCGGCAGTCGTGAAACCGGACGTTCGGAAGGTGTCTCTGCATCCGCTTCCGGCTGCTCCTCCGGTGCGGGAGTCCCTGTCTCCCTGACCTGCATGTCATCCGAGTTCATCATTACCACCGCACTGTTCCCTACAATAGTCGTGCTTCCGAGCTCTGTTCCCGGTTCCGGGGTTGGCTCCAGCGTCGGTTCCGGGGTTGGTGCGGGTGTCGGCTCTGCATCGGCTGCATCGCTGTATCCCGCCATCATCTTCTGTTTTTCATAAAAGGTCTGCGCAAAGGTATCTGCCGCGGACCCCTCATCACAGTGGATCGTCAGCTTAGCACATCCGTCAAAAGTCGTCTCATGAATCGTTACTGTTTCCGGTGGAATCGTAATATCTGTCAGATTCGTACAGTCGCCGAATGCCTGCGCACCGATCGTGGTTATGTTCTGTGGAATCGTCATCTGCTTAAGCCCCGTACATCCTGCAAAAGCGTAATCACCAATCTCCGTCAGTCCCTTCCCGAGCGTAACCGTTCCAAGCTGATCACAGCCCCAGAATGCATATCCGTCGATCCGTTTCACAGAATCCGGAATCACAACGCTCTCTACATGCGTATTTCCTTCAAACGCGCTCTGTCCGATCGCGTCAACCGTGTCGGGAATCGTCACATTCGCTTCCGATCCCTGATACTTCGTCAACGTGCTTCCCTTAATTACAAAATCGGAAGCAGACGCCGCGGCATCTGCCTCCGAAACGGAAAGCGTCATACTGAACAGTGCTGCAAGAACCAGCAGAACACCGAAGAGTTTTTTTCTCTTTTTCATATGCCTTCCTTTACCTGCGTCTCTCTCAGACGCGAGCCTTCACTTTAACCTTTTCTTTTCTCCTGCTGTCCTTCTGCATGAACATCACAAAGGACAGGCACGCAAGTCCTACAGACAGGAACCACTTCGGATGGATTCCGTCCCCTGTCTTCGGGGTACTGTCAGCTATCGTTCCATCTGACAGTCTGGTCGTATCGACATAGATGACATACGGTGAGAAATGCTCTGCCGTAAATGTCACGCAGGACACGCCGTTGATCGTCGTAAACTTCGGAGACAGCTTATCCAGTCTGTCGTTTACAACGCCTGCAACCTTGTTGTTGCCGGCATAGGTAATCAGGGAATCCGGCAGCGGCAGCGTGATCTTCACTGACAGACCGGTGGTATCCGTGATCTTATTGGTTCCCGTGGAATCATACAAGGTAATATCCATCGGGAAATACTTGATATTGCTGATATCATTTCCGTACTCTGCCATCAGGGCACGGATAATTGCTTCCGTCGCTGCGCTGCTCTCGCTGATCTTGATTACAAAATTGTCAGAAGAACCATTTACGACCGCCTGAACCACGCCGGTATTGGACAGACCGTTCTTATCGATGACAACCGTTGTCCCGGTATTCTTGACTGTGCCTGTAGTACCGCTCGGACGGTTTGTATTTGACGAGGAGGAATTACCCGTTCCCGTCGTTTTATTTCCGGAGGTATTTCCTGTTCCGGTCTTTGATCCCGCCGCCTTATAGTGCGCCGTCACCGTGACATTTGATGCGGGCATCGTAATTACGGTTGCAGACAGCACTGCACTTGCAAGAGGTGTTGACGCAGGATCAATCGTCCAATGGCTGAACTCCTGTCCCGCCGCCGGGTCATTTGCAATGACAATCGGCTGGGAACCTGCCACATAGCTTCCCGAACCGGAACCATTCTGTACGGTCAGGGTATACAGCGTCGCATTGGTCGTGCCGCCGTTGTTTCCGTTACCAGAGCCGGAACTGCTGCCGGAGCCACTACCGGAATCGGAGCTGCCGGAACCGCTGCCGCTTCCGGAGCCACTGCCCGAATCGGAACCACTTCCGCTGCCAGAATCAGAGCCACCGCTTCCGCCGTCAGAAATCTTCTCATACTGTGCATAGGTCTTGTAGGTCGTCCCCTCCATCACGGTAGGAATATTCGTAATCGCCGGACGCCAGCCGGTGAAGGTATAGCCTTCCCTTGTCGGCGACTGCGGTACGATACAGTCCTCACCGGGTGTTACTCTCTGGGTATAGATAATGCTGTCATCCCAGTCGACAAACTCAACCGTTGTCTTCACCTCGGAGGAGTCGATCGTTCTCCACTGGGCGATACAGTCAATGTCCTTACTTACATTCGTCACATCGGAAGGATACCAGCCTGTAAATACATAGCCCTCTCTGGTAGGTGTCAGCACCGGAAGTGTTGCGCTTCCGCCGAGCGGTACGATCTGCTCGTCGACAAATCGGATTGTCGGCAGTCCATCCTCATCCTGTACCCAGAAATTTACCTTGAAGGTCGTGGAAGGCGGCGCCTGCGTAACCAGAATATTTTCATATTCATTCGCATACCATGCTGCTGCCGAATCCTCCTCACAGTAGAACTCAATCGTCTTATATCCCGGATAAGTGTAGTCCGGGTCACTGCTGTCTACCGGATAGGTCGTTGTATTAAACGCACACTGGTCGATGATCGAAACACTGTTCGGAATCGCCAGATAGCGAAGATTGCTGTTATAGAACGCATCCTTGCTGATGGAACGGCAGGTCGTAGGCAGGGAGACGTTGTAAAGGCTTCCGGTATTTCTGAACGCATTCTGCGGTACATTGCTGATGCTGCTCTCGGACAGGTCGACTGTTCCGATCTCATTGCAATCCATGAATGCCTCTTCTGCCATGCCCGTAATGCCCACCAGCTCAGAAGCCGCAACCGTTCCGGCGGTACCGAACGAGCCTCTGCTCTCAAGGCACTGTACGATGAAATCCTTATAGCCATCCTTTAATCCGTAAATAATGGAGCGGTCTGTCACAAAATACGGTCCACCGCCAAAATCGACAGTCTGTAGCTTCGGACAGTTGCTGAAAGGACGCAGCCCCATTGTCGTCACGCTGGGCGAAATCAGAACATTGGTGAAGTTCTGGTTATTGTCGAAAGCATAATTCCCGATCTCACTGCCGCCCGCAGACATATTGAAAGTACTCAGCTTATAATCGTTTGTCAGTCCATTTTTGTCAGTATACGTTGTATCCTTAAATGCAAACGCATAATCATCCATCTTCGCGGTACCACCCGTGATGGAAATCGTTGTCAGGGCTGTACAGCCGTCGAACATATAGGGTGTGTACTCTGCAAGATCCACAAACGTAATCGTCTGGATATCCGTATCTGCATAGCTGCCGGTTGCTCTGGTGACATCATATCCGCCATTGCCATCGTCTGTCACTGCAGCGCCGTTGAACAATCCTGAGGTAACCGCCTTGACACCCTGCGGAATCACAGGATTCAGGGATGCTCTGATGATCTCCCACTGGTTTGCCGCCACCTCCGTCGCCGGATTTGACAGCCAATCCAGATATGCCTGAACAGCCTCAACCGCCGCCGTCTGAAGATCAGAGGTCATATAGGGATAATTTGCCTTTGTATATTCACCGCCGGTAAGCTTCGTGAAGGAAGGATAGCCGACCAGTGTTGCCGCGCCGCTGCCTGTGACCGGATTCTCCTCGTACTGGATCTCGAGGTTGGTAGGCCAGCCGCTGTAATAGGTGATAAAGGTCTTCGGCTGTGAACCCTGTGTCGTCGCATTGATGTAGCTGCTTGCGCTCATCGCATAGTCAAAGGGAACGATCCCCGTGCCGACTGTTCCGGTAAAGGTCAGCTTCGGCTTCGCATTCAGATAGGTGCTTTCTGTCGGGCATCCTGCCGAATGCAGATTAACGACCTGTGTAGCGAAAGCATCCTGCCCGATGTACTGGATGCTTCCCGCGTTTGCAAAGATAACATCCTCCAGATTATGGCAGCCCTTGAAGGCTCCCTCATTAATTCTTGTCACGGTTGCAGGTATCGTGATCTTCTTCAGATAGCAGTTTGCGGAGAAACAGCCCGAATTGATCGCCGAAACACCATAAGGTCCGATTGCCACAGGAATCTGTACCTCTGCCACGCGATCCTTCATCGTAAAGTTAATCAGCTCATTTGCAGAGTTGACCTGATACATGACCTCAGTGGTCTCATAAATCGGATTGCCTTCACTGTCCGTTCCGGTCTGAATCGGATTTCCGCTTGCATCCACCTTGGTCTCCTGCATGATGATCTCATACAGGTCTCTGTCCGAATACTTGAACGCGATGGCATTTGCCTTCGTGAACTCGTGTGTCTCCGAAGTTCCTGCCGCCTCGAAATAAATTGAATCAGGTACATCCTCTTTAAAGTCCTTGACCGTATAAGTGCTCTGAGAAGCTCCGAAGCTCGTATAAGGACTCAGCGCTCCGACATGGAGCAGGGAGCTACAGCCCTCAAAGTTATTGACATCGATCATATCTGCCGAATTATCGATTGCCTCCGGGAAGATCACCTCCGCCAGACCGGTACAGTTCTTGAATACGGAATAGCCGATCTTTTCCAGATTGACCTTCTTGCCCTGTGCGCTGCCCGTCAGGTCAAGCACACCGCTCACAGAGGTTCTGCCGAGATCCGTACAGCCCTCAAAGGCGTGATCGTAGATTGCCGTGACACCGCTGGGAATCGCAAAGCTGCGCAGCGAACGGCAATTCCAAAATGTATAATCTGAAATATAAGTCAGGTTCGACGTAAAGTCGATACCGATCTCTGTCATGTTCGTACAGTTTGCAAAGGCATATTTTCCGACCTCCTCCAGACCGTTTCCGAACTTGACATACTCAAGGTTCGCACAGCTGTAGAAGGCAAAGTTTCCGATACCCTTCAGGTTCTCACCGATTGTCAGCCGGACGATATTGTTGTTTCCGGCAAAGACACCCTTGGACTCATCGGTATTTACCGCACCGTCTGCAACCACCCATTCCCTGACAACCTTTCCGTTGTCCATGCTGGTCGTTCCGCCGGTGTACGCCGTCAGATACTGGTTGCCGATATAGGCAACTGTCTGCTTACGGATCCACTGATGCGTCTCCTCGTCCGTTCTGACGTAGACGCTTCCGTCCTTCAACTTATAAGCAGTTCCGACCGCAGCCGTCGCATCGTTTGCCGTCGCACTGTCGTCTCTGTAATAGAACGTATTCAAGGCCGCAGCCCGATCCCAGTTCCTGTCCTCTCTCGAGCAGGGCATGAGCACAGGGTCGGTAAACTCTCCCGTACTATTTCCGGAGACATCAAAAAGCTCCTCTCTCTCCGTAGCGATATAGTACAGCGGCTCTCTGCTCTGGCTCACCGCCACATAGCCGCCGTTGGAGCCATCATTCTTCTGGTATTTTGCATAAGCGTCCACGGTATCCGGAATCGTCAGGGCATTGTTCGTCAAATTTCCGGCACTGTAGCCCAGAATAACCGCAATATAATTAGAGCTGTCCGCGGACTCTCTGACATAGGCAAACCGGAACACACCGTCCTCATTTGTGAAAATGTTCTGCTCATTGACATCAATCAGCGGAATCTTGGATCTGCCCTGCGCCTGTATCTGTTGATCCCAGGTCAGATCGGATTGATAACCAGCCGAACTCGCCGGGTCTGCCTGAACCTGCCTGAGCCCATCTGTCGGGATCGCCGCAACCACAAGCGCCGACACCAGAAATAAGGTTCCCAGTGTCCTGCGGATCGATCTTTTCAGTCTTCTCGTCTTTTTCTTCACAATGTTTGTCATTGTCACTACTCCTTTATCTTCTTTGCAACCACCACAAAACGACCGTTTTTCTCCTGATAGTCGCAGGTGGACAGTGTCAGAAGCTGATCGCCGTACTCTGCTGTCACTCCCGTATCAAAGAGCGACATGGACGCCATTTCTTCCATATAAGAATCAAACTGCTGCTCACTGTCTGCATCTATAAACTGATAATATTTGAAAACAATTTCCTCTTCGCTGTACACTCTGGATCGGAACACATACATGACCTCGTAGGTTCCTTTCTCATAGATGGTATCAAACTGAATGTACTTATGTTCCTCGCAGTATTTCTGATCCTGATACTTGTCCAGCTTGCCGAACATCTTTCCGCTTTTCATGTGATGTCCGTAAATTATGTAATTCGTGCTGGGCTTAAGGACATCACAGTCCTTGTCCATAAAAATTGTTCCGTTTCTGTCATACTCCTGATTCAGATTATGATTGAGATAGTATTCATTATCCGAAGTCTGCATGACAGGGAAGTCTATATTTGTATCGTCAATTTTCAGCCATCCGATTAGCTTTTTATTCTTATTTAATAAGTTTTTATACTCATCCAGTACTTCTCTGGCCTCCGGAGCCTCATCCAGCGTGTACTGCGGGCCGCTCTCCACGGATGGCGCCGGTGTGGTTTCCACCGTCTGGTTTTTCAGATCAATCAGCTGCTGGTTGCGCTGATCGGTTCTGTAGATATACCAGGAATATACTCCGAAATACCCGAGACAGCTGACCGCAACCAGACTGCACAGACCAATCGTCAGCCTCCTGCGCTTTTCCTGTCGTTTCAGTTCCAACTGTACAAAGGCATCCATCTCGGCAGAGGCCGCAGCAGCATCTCCCGATTTCTTTTTCTGTGGCTTTCTGCCGTTCTTCGGCTGCGGTTTTCTCTGTCCTGTATTCTTCCCGGCTGTCTTCCTCCTGGCTCTTCCGGACACCGCAGGCAGTCTTTGCAGCGCCTCCTGAACCTCCTCGGCAAAATCCTCGCCCAGAAGCGTCAGGAACCTGTATTTTCCCGCTTCAAGCTCGCCCTTCAGCCTTTCCAGCTCTGCGCGGCTCTTCCAGTCCGTCTCGTCGCGCAGTCTGTCTATTATTTTCTTGTCATGCAGCGCACGGGCATAATCGCTCTCCGTTCGGAACTGTCTGCCCTCTACTGTAAAATCCTTTTGTGTCATGGCAATCCCTTATACTTAATTTTATCCCCTTTCTATTTTAATACATATCAGAATTAATGCAAGCATTTTGTATGAAACATTGACAGGCAGGGGTGCATACAATAAACCATAAAACAAACATTTTGGAGGCACTAAAATGAGTGATTTGACTGCTACCAACTGCGGATGTAACGATTCCTGCGGATGTGCTGGCGCACAGAACAACAATGGATGCAACAACAGCTGTATCTGGATTATTCTGCTGCTGTTCTTCTGTGGCGGTAATAACGGCTGCGGAAACAACGGATGCGGAAACAACGGATGTGGCATTCTCGGCGGCGGAAACAACAGCTGCTGCGATTGGATTATCTGGATCCTGCTGCTCTCCTGCTTCTGCGGTAATGGCAACGGCTTCGGCTGTGGATGCGGCTGCAACTAAATTCCTATCCATCTCTGAAGGCAGGCTCCCCACGGAGCCTGTTTTCAATGGATACATAAGCCCTCCTGCCGGTACATAAGATAGAATAACAAAAGCTTTCAGAAAGGCGGTAGCAACATGGAGGATAAGGGAACATGCCTGATCTCAGCATTTGACGCAGCTTTTACTACCAACCGGATTCAGATGCTGAAAATATTGTTCTCATGGATTCCTCCGGAACAACAGGGAATTTTCGCTATCTATATCAAGTATCTGGAGCTGCAGCACGCCTGGCGTCTGCGCAGTCTTCCTTCCACCGTCTGTGCCCAGAATGCCGGGAAGCTGTCCGTGGACTTTTTTTCGGGCGATCAGACCGGTACGCTGGAGCTTCTGGACGAATTGCTCCCCTATGGGAACCAGGCTGAACGCGAGAGAATCGAGGGCATGAAATCCATGCTTTCCAATCTTTCCCGGATGAAGGATATGATGGAAATGATGCAGATGATGAAGGAGCTGTTCCCCGAGGGCTTCGGCGGAGATAATGCCGCAGACCTTCTGTCCGGCATGACAGGTATGCCCGGCGCGGATATGTCAGCGCTTTTTTCAATGTTCGGAAAGGAGACCTAACAAAAATGAGTCAGAGACCCGAATGGATGTCCGATCCGCTTGTCAAGGACATCCCCCAGAAAAAACTGGATTTTCTCGGAAAAATGTTCGACGAGGGGCACGGAAAGAGTCAGAAAGAAATGATGACGTTCATGATGCCGATGTTAAAGAGGGCAAAGCAGGAAAATCTGACCTTTACCCTGCAGGAAATGAATGCCGCGATCGCCGCGATCAGAAAGCACAGCTCTGCGGAGGAGCTTTCCAAAATCGACAAAATTCTGGAAAAGACAAAAAAATAGCAAACAGAAAACCGTGTAGATCCTCCGGCTCTTATGCCGGATATGGGATCCACACGGTTTTATTTACAGCTTATTTTGCAACAATATTGACAATACGGCCGGGAACATAAATTTCCTTCACAATGTTTCCTGTCAGCTTATCTCCCAGCGCTTCCTTCGCCGCAGCAATCGCCGTATCCTTGTCGATATCCTTCGGAACGGAAATCGTCACTCTGATTTTTCCGTTGACCTGAACAGCGATCTCAACGGTGCTCTCCTCTGTCTTCGCCTCATCGTACTCCGGCCATGCTGTCTGGTATACCCTTCCCTCATAGCCTGCTGCCTGCCAGAGCTCCTCCGTGATGTGCGGTGCCACCGGATTTAACAGTGTCAGCAGAGTCTTGTACTCGCCCTTTGTGACAGAGCCCTTCTTATAGAACTCATTGATCAGTGCCATCATGGCAGCGATCGCAGTGTTATACTTCAGATTCTCGTAGTCGGAGGAGACCTTCTTGATGGTCTGGTGCATCTTCGTCTCCAGCTCTGCGCTGTAGCCGTCGCCGTCCGTCAGAATATCCTGCAGCTTCCATACACGCTCAAGGAATCTTCGGCAGCCCTTTACGCCGTCCTCACTCCATGCGGCGCTCAGATCAAATGCGCCGATAAACATCTCGTAGGTACGCAGGGTATCTGCGCCGTATTCCCTCACGATGTCATCCGGGTTGACTACATTGCCTCTGGACTTCGACATCTTCTCGCCGTTGGAACCGAGGATCATGCCGTGGCTGGTTCTCTTCTGATACGGTTCCGGACAGGGAACGACACCCTGATCATAAAGGAATCTGTGCCAGAAACGGGAGTAAAGCAGGTGCAGTGTCGTATGCTCCATACCGCCGTTATACCAGTCAACCGGAAGCCAGTAGTTCATCGCTTCCTTGCTTGCAAGCGCCTCCGTGTTATGCGGATCGGTATAGCGCAGGAAGTACCAGGAAGAACCTGCCCACTGGGGCATGGTATCCGTCTCACGCTTCGCCGGGCCTCCACAGCAGGGACAGGTCGTGTTTACCCAGTCTGTCATGGATGCCAGCGGAGACTCGCCGTTGTCCGTGGGCTCATAGGACTCAACCTCCGGCAGCTCCAGCGGAAGCTCGCTCTCATCAAGCGGCACATAGCCGCACTTCTCACACTTTACAATCGGAATCGGCTCTCCCCAGTAACGCTGTCTGGAGAATACCCAGTCGCGGAGCTTGAAGTTGGTCTTGCTGTGACCGATGCCCTTCTCCTCGAGGAAGGCAATAATCTTCTGCTTTGCATCCGCCACGGACAGTCCGTTCAGGAAGTCGGAATTTACCAGCGTTCCCATCGCAACATCGGTATATACCTGCTCCTGTACGCTGACAGGGCTTCCCGCAACGACCTCAATGATCGGGAGGTCGAATTTCTTTGCAAAATCCCAGTCTCTCTCATCATGCGCGGGAACCGCCATGATTGCACCGGTTCCGTAGGTCATAAGAACATAGTCCGAAATCCAGATCGGAATCTCCTTGCCATTCACGGGGTTTGTCGCAGTCAATCCGTCAATCTGCACTCCCGTCTTATCCTTTGCAAGCTCGGTGCGCTCGAAGTCAGACTTCTTCGCCGCCTGCTCCCTGTAAGCCACGAGAGCGTCATAATTCCTGATTTCATCCTTGTACTTATCGATGATCGGATGCTCCGGGGAAACAACCATGTAGGTCGCGCCGAACAGGGTGTCCGGTCTCGTCGTATAGATGCGGAGCTTATCCTCCTTGCCCGTCAGGGTGAAATCCACTTCCGCACCGGTGGACTTTCCGATCCAGTTTCTCTGTGATACCTTGACGCGCTCGATGTAATCCACCGTGTCAAGTCCCTGCAGCAGCTTGTCCGCATACTCCGTGATCTTCAGCATCCACTGGCTCTTCACCTTCCGGACAACCTCTGATCCGCAGCGCTCACAGACGCCGTTCACAACCTCCTCGTTCGCAAGTCCGACCTTACAGGAGGTACACCAGTTGATCGGCATTTCCGTCTTATAGGCAAGTCCCGCCTTGAACAGCTTTAAGAAGATCCACTGTGTCCACTTATAGTATTCTGTGTCGGTCGTGTTGATCTCTCTGTCCCAGTCAAAGGAATAGCCCAGAGAGTGAAGCTGGTTCTTGAAATGCTCCACATTGTTCTTGGTCACAATCTTAGGATGAATGTGATTCTTGATCGCATAGTTCTCCGTGGGGAGTCCGAATGCGTCCCAGCCCATGGGATAGAGCACATTATATCCCTGCATTCTTCTCTTTCTCGCCACAATGTCCAGCGCGGTATAGGGTCTGGGGTGTCCCACATGAAGTCCCTGACCTGACGGATAAGGGAACTCCACCAGCGCATAATACTTCGGCTTTGAATAGTCATCGGATGTCTTGAACGCTTTTTCATCATCCCAGACCTTCTGCCACTTTGTCTCCACCTCGTGATGGTTGTACGGTACTGCCATAGCTTTTCCTCCTTACACATAAAGCCCTCTCGTCTGTATAGAGACGAAAGGGCTTTGTTCCGTGGTACCACTCTATTTCATATGACATACCGCACAGCTGCTGCCGCGCCCGCCATATGCACTTTGTAACTGATAACGGTGTCCGCCGTCCTTTCCTACACACAAATTCCCTGTTTTCACAGCGACATATGCTTCACGAAAGGAACTCCGAGGCCAGTTGGGAATATCTCGCTACCGTCTCGCACCCGCCGACGGCTCTCTGAAAGTCCGATATGCTTACTACTCCTCATCAACGCTTTTCCTATTGAAAACTATTGCTTATTTTAACGTGTTTCTCCTGCGCTGTCAAGCAATCGCGGAATTAATTTTACTCCGCAGCGTTGTTTTCCGCCACCTTGGCTGCTCTTGCCGCAACCTCCTTCTCCTGTACATCCGAAGGTGTCTGCTCGTAGCGGGCAAATTCATAGGAATAGTCTCCTCTTCCGCCGGTGATGGAACGAAGATCCGTACAGTAGCCGAACAGGCAGCTCATCGGCACCTCCGCCTCGATGATCTGTTTTCCGCCGGGTGCGGGATTCATTCCCAGCACACGCCCTCTTCTCTTGTTCAGATCACCCATGATGTCCCCGGTATAATTCTCGGGCACCGTCACCTTGAGGCTCATGATCGGCTCAAGCAGCACCGGGTGCGCCTCCATAAAGCCCTTCTTGAATGCCTGGATCGTAGCCATCTTGAATGCCTGCTCGGAGGAGTCCACCGGATGATAGGAACCATCATACAGAACTGCCTTCACGCCGACAACCGGATAAGCCGCGAGAGGCCCCTTCACCACAGATTCCTGCAGGCCCTTTTCCACCGCAGGATAGAAATTCTTCGGCACCGCGCCGCCGACCACCTCCTGCTCGAATACATAGGGCTGCTCCAGATCACCGGACGGGCCGAAGCGCATCTTGACATGTCCGTACTGTCCGTGTCCGCCGGACTGCTTTTTGTACTTATATTCCACATCCGACTGCTTCTTGATCGTCTCCCTGTAGGCAACCTTCGGCTGGGACAGATCGACCTCCACCTTATATTCATTCAGCAATCTGCTGACAATGATCTCAAGGTGCTGGTCACCCATGCCGTAGATCAGCGTCTGGCGGTTTTCCGCATCGTTCACCGTGCGGATCGTCAGATCCTCATGCCCGATCTTCTGCAATGCCTGTGAAATCTTATCCACATCCGCCTTGTTGCGGGGCTTATAACGCATGTAGGTGTACGGTGTCGAGATCTCAAATTTGCCGAACTTGATCGGTGTCGCCTTCGTCGACAGGCTGTTGCCCGTTCTCGCTGCCGTCAGCTTTGCGAGCGCGCCGATGTCCCCTGCATGCAGTTCAGGCACCTCGATCGGCTTATTGCCCTGCAATACATAGAGCTTTCCGATCTTCTCCTCAATGTCGCGGTCTAAGTTATAGATCATGTCATCCGTCTTTAAAACGCCGGAATTTACCTTGATCAGCGAATATTTTCCGATGAACGGATCAACGATCGTCTTCCATATGTAGGCTGACTTTGCCTTTGAGAAGTCGTAATCCGCATGATAGATCTCGCTCGTCTTCATATTCACGCCGGCAACCTGCCTGTTCTCAGGGCTGGGGAAATACTTGATGATGTCATCCAGCAGGGTGTAGACACCCTGACACAGCGTGTTGGAGCCCATCGTCATAGGGAAGATGCTGCAGTCACAGACATTCGTCCGAAGTGCCGCTCTGATCTCCGCCTCCGAGAAGGTCTCTCCGCCGAAATACCGCTCCATCATCTCCTCGCTGGTCTCTGCGACCGCCTCCATCAGCGTGTCACGGCAGATCTGCAGGTTCGCCTTATTGTATTCCGGTATCTCGCATGGAACGACCTCTTTGCCCTGCCAGCGGTTACCCGTCTCAGCGATCACGTTCACATAGCCCACGAACCGCTCATTCTCACGGATCGGGAGATTGAACGGAGCCATCCTCTTTCCGTAGGCATTCGTCATATCCTCCACAACCTGTCTGAACGACGCATTGTCAACATCCATATTGGAGACATAGACGATTCTCGGCAGCTTGTATTTCTCGCAGAGCTCCCACGCCTTCTGGGTGCCAACCTCGATACCCGCCTTACCGTTTACCACAATGATCGCAGCCCCCGCCGCGCTCACTGCCTCCTCCACCTCTCCGACGAAATCAAAATATCCGGGGGTGTCCAGAATATTGATCTTATGCCCCTCCCACTCGATCGGCACCACAGAGGTATTGATGGAAAACTGCCGCTTCTGCTCCTCCTTGCTGTAATCACTTATGGTATTTCCGTCAGTCACCTTACCCATTCTCGATGTAATTCCGGATAAATACGCCATCGCCTCGACGAGACTTGTCTTTCCGCTTCCGCCGTGACCTAACAGTACCACATTACGAATCTTGTCAGTTGTGTAAACTTTCATAAGACCTTCCTCCAATTATGCAGTATTTTTGGTGCTTTGTTCTCAATTTAAGCAAGTCGTTGGCTCTTATGGGTATATTTTACTAAACAATTCGTCTTTTTACAAGATATTGTTGTAAAAATTTCAAAAATAGTTCACGCAATCAGAATACAATATCCTATTGATTTTCACGCGGTGAAGTGATATAGTGAAGCAAGTACAATTATGTAAAGAACAGAGGAGATAAAAATGTCAGACCTGACTTGTGGCTTTATCGGCCTTGGCTTGATCGGCGGCTCTATCGCCAGAGCACTGAAGGAATACAACCATCGCATCCGTATCGTCGCCTATGACATCAATCCCGATACCCTGCGGCTTGCCGCACAGGACGGCGTTGTCGATATCACGGCATCCGCAATCGACGGGAGCTTCTCAGACTGCGATTATCTATTTCTATGTGCGCCGGTTCAGAAAAATGACGCCAATCTGGCAGCCGTGAAGAAAATTCTTCCCGAAAAGTGTCTCCTGACGGATGTCGGCAGCGTCAAGAGTACCATACATGAGGCAATCCGCGCCGCCGGGCTGGAGCACTGCTTTATCGGTGGGCATCCCATGGCAGGCAGCGAAAGGGTCGGATACATCAATTCCAAGGCGGCTCTTCTGGAAAACGCCTACTACATTCTGACACCGACCCCGTCCGTCCCCGCGGACAGACTGGAAGCCTACCGCGCGCTTGTGGAAAAGCTGGGTGCCATCCCGCTCATCCTCGACTACGAAAAGCATGACTATATCACTGCCGCCATCAGCCATCTACCCCACGTCATCGCCGCCTCCCTCGTCAACCTTGTAAGGGACAGCGACTCCGAGGACGGAATCATGAGGCTGGTAGCCGCCGGAGGCTTCAAGGACATCACGCGGATCGCATCCTCCTCCGCCGCTATGTGGCAGCAGATCTGTCTGACAAACGGCGAAAACATTTCCGCTCTCCTGCAGAGCTATATCGACTCCCTGACCGCCATTAAATCGGAAATAGACGGTAGTCAGGCGGGTGCTCTCTACACGCTCTTCGACAGTGCCCGCATCTACCGGGATTCCTTTATCAATGCCTCGAGCGGCCCGATTAAGCGCTCTTTCAGCTTCAATGTGGACATCGCGGACAAATCCGGTTCGCTCTCGCGCATTGTCGCTCTTCTCGCCAACCACAGGCTGAGCATCAAGAACATCGGCATTACGCATAACAGGGAATCGGAGGACGGTGTTTTGCGGATCGAGTTCTACGATGCCGCCGCGATGGAAACCGCAGTCAGCATTCTCGAGACCACCGGCTACAGCGTTCATCTGCGCAGCTGATTTCTTTAACGCAAAAGGAGCATACCACGCTATGTGGTACGCCCCTTTCTTTTTTCGCACAATAATGTAATTCCGGCAAACACAAACATCCCCGTGATGCCGCCGCAGGTATCCAGCAGTACATCCTTCAGGCTGCAATAACGCCCGGGGACAAAGAACTGGTGAAATTCATCCAGCGCAGCGGACACAAACAGCCATGCGCCAATCAGCAGGTACAGCCGCCTTCCGCGTCTGATCCACTGGCTCCACAGCACATAGAGCAGTATCCCCATACAGGCGTACTCGGAAAAATGCGCCAGCTTGCGCAGCGGATGTTCAAACCATTCTGTCAGATGCTTCATATAATCCGTCGTCCAGTCCCTTCCGGACAGATCATTCAGCAGGTCTACGCACTTCTGCGAAACCATCTGACTCAGTCCTCCCGACTCCTCCGCATCCTGCGCCGAAAATCCAAATATCATCATATAGAGCAGCAACAGCAGCGTCGCCGCCAACACAGTCAGTATTATCCTCTTTTTCAAATCAGTTTTCCATTTCCCGTACTGTCTGATAGGTCTCGATCCTCGCAAGCTCCGTCTCCGACATTCCGATAAAAATCGCGCCGTAGGAATAGCCATCGGGCTTCATCTCAATCCTCACGATCTGCAGAAACGCATGCAATACTTCCTTCGTCCAGATTGTCAGATACGCCTCATACACCTCGCCTATCTGTAACTGCTCCCCACACTCAAAGCCGATACCCGACTTTGACACATCCAGAATATTGATCGTAGACTCCTTGCTGGAGTTGCCGTCCAGCCGTTTCATCACGATCTTCGACGTCATACTTGTTCTCTTATTTTTCCGTCTCTCGTCCATATCCTTCCTCTCTTCCGCCTCCCCAATATCATGTACAGATATTTGTCAGCTGATAAACATGGCATCCCCGAAGCTGAAAAATCTGTACTTCTGGCGAATTGCCTCCTCATAGGCACTCAGTACATGTTCCCTGCCCGCCAGCGCACTGACAAGCATGACCAATGTAGACTCCGGCAGATGAAAGTTCGTAATCAGCGCATCCAGCACCTTGAACCGATACCCCGGATAGATAAAAATTTCTGTATTGCCGCTCCCGGCATGCACGATACCCTGTTCGTCCGCCGCGCTCTCCACAGTCCGGCAGCTGGTCGTGCCGACGCAGATGATTCTGCCGCCGTTTTTCTTCGCTGCATTAATCTTTTCCGCCTCGGACTCCGGCACCTGATAATATTCCGAGTGCATGTGATGCTCCAGCACGTTCTCCTCCTTGACGGGTCGGAAGGTGCCAAGCCCCACATGAAGCGTCACATAGGCGATCGTTATGCCCTTCGCCTCTATCTGCTCCAGAAGCTCCTTCGTAAAATGCAGCCCCGCCGTTGGCGCTGCCGCCGAGCCCTCGTACTTTGCATACACCGTCTGGTAGCGGTTCTTGTCCTGCAGCTTATGTGTGATATAGGGAGGGAGGGGCATTTCGCCGAGCCTGTCCAGTACCTCTTCCCAGATACCCTCGTACTCAAAGCGGATCAGGCGGTTGCCCTCTTCCACCGTCTCCAGCACCTCCGCCTTCAACAGTCCGTCCCCGAAGGACAGCCGCGTCCCGGGCTTACATTTCTTGCCGGGCTTAACCAGTGTTTCCCAGACGTCCGCCTCCTTCCTCTTCAGAAGGAGCACCTCCACATGTGCACCGGTTCCCTCCCGCTCGCCGAGAAGGCGCGCGGGAATGACCTTTGTGTTATTCAGAACAAGACAGTCTCCCGGCTTCAGATAATCCACAATGTCCTTAAACACATGGTGGCTGATCTCGCCGGTGTGCTTGTCGAGCACAAGCAGTCTCGACGACGAGCGATCCTCCAACGGGTCCTGCGCAATCAGTTCCTGCGGCAGATCAAAATAAAAATCGGATTTTTTTAATTCCATGTCCTGTATTCCCATCTTATATCGTTGCTTTCTGTGCAAATACCTTATAGCCGCGGTACGCCTCATAGATGTCCGCCTTGCTCGTTGCTTCCCAAGGTGCGTGCATGTTCAGCACAGGAACGCCGCTGTCGATGACGTTCATGCCGTACAGCGCAAGGATGTAGGCGATTGTTCCGCCACCGCCGACATCGACCTTTCCGAGCTCGGCTGTCTGGTAGGTAATTCCGCCCTCGTCCATGATCTTGCGCAAATGTGCCATGTACTCCGCATTCGCGTCGTTGGAGCCGGACTTGCCTCTCGCGCCCGTGAACTTGTTAAATACCATGCCTGCACCCATCCATGCGGCATTTTTCAGTTCAAAGCAGGATCTGTAGCTCGGATCAAAGCCTGCGCTGACATCAGAGGAAAGCATACAGCTGTTTGCCAGACATCTTCTGACGTTCAGTTCGCTGTACTCACCCTTCAGATTCAACAGCTCCGCAACCGCGTTCTCAAAAAAATGAGACTGCATTCCGGTCGCTCCCACGGAGCCGATCTCCTCCTTATCCACAAGAATGCAGCATACTGTGCGGTCTGTCTCCTTAATGTCGAGCATTGCTCTCATGGAGGTAAATGCACACACTCTGTCATCCTGTCCATAGGCAAGGATCATAGCGCGGTCAAATCCTGCCTCTCTCGCCTTTCCGGCAGGAACAACCTCCAGCTCAGCGGAAAGAAAGTCTTCTTCCTCAAAGTCATAGTTCTTTTTCAGGATGTCAAGCACACCGGACTTTACAATGTTCTCTGCTTTTTTCTTGCCCTCATCGGTGTCCTTCTCGCCCTCTCCGAATACAAGCGGTCTGCTTCCGACGATCAGATCAAGCGCTTCACCCTCGATCACCTTCGCCGCTTTTTTCTCCATCTGCTCTGCTGCCAGATGGATCAGCAGATCGGACACGAAGAATACCGGATCATCCTCGTTCTCTCCGATGTTCAGCTCGACCGTGGTGCCGTCCTTTTTCACGACAACGCCATGGATGGCGAGAGGCAGCGTCACCCACTGATATTTCTTGACTCCGCCGTAATAGTGGGTGTCAAGATAAGCAAAGGTGTGATCCAGGTCCTCGAAAAGCGGATTCTGCTTCACGTCAAGTCTGGGGCTGTCGATGTGCGCCCCGAGAATGTTCAGTCCGTCAGTCAGAGACTTCTTTCCGACCTGGAACATCACGATGGACTTGTTCATCCATACGCTGTAAACCTTATCGCCCTCCTGAACCTTTCCGCCTTCCTTGATGATCTCCTCCAGCTCACGGTAGCCTTCCGCCTCGATGGTGTTCACGATCGTGTCCACACACTCCCGCTCTGTCTTTCCGTTGTCAAGGAACTCACGGTACTCCGCCGAAAGCTTTTCCAGCTTCTTCAGCTTCTTCTCATCATATTTTTCCCATGCGTATTTCTTTAACATACTCCTGTCCTCCTTAACTTCTCAGATCAATATCCAGTTCATTTTTCAGGTTCTTCAGTATCTTCTTCACGAACCTTTCAACAGCATCCGCCTCAAAAGGCTCATCTCCCGGCACAAACTCAACCGTGAATGCCATGCTGCGCTTATCCTCGGGAATCTGTCCGCCCTCGTAGACATCGAACAGCCGGATGTCCCCGATATGGGAGCATGCCTCTCTTATCACATTCTCCACCTGCCCGCAGGTGATCTCCCTGTTCATGACGAGCGCAAGGTCTCGGCTCTCCTCAGGGAACCGGGACAACGGCTGGAACGCCGCTTTCTTCTCATAGGTTGCATACAGCTTTTTCAGATCCAGCTCCAGCAGATAAGCGTCGGTTCTCAGATCCAGCTTTTCAACGACCTCATATGCCACCTTGCCAAGATAGCCTACCTTCTCCCCCTCGCAGTAAATATCAGCCGTCTGATAGGGATGCAGGAACGGTCTGGTCGATTTCTCGTACTCAAAATGTCCGAACATGGTATCTGCCAGTGTCTCCGCCATGCCCTTTAAGGTAAAGAAGCTCTCGTTCTCACCAAAGACACCGATGCAGAGTGTATCTCTCTCGTCCGGGTAGTCCTTTAACGGCAGTTCCTCCGCCACAAAGATTTTGCCCACCTCGAACAGTCTTCCCGAAAGATTACCCTTCTTCTGGTTTCTGGCAACCGCATTCAGCATAGAGGCCGCAAGTGTTGTCCTCATCAGGGACAGCTCCTCGTTGATGGGATTCAATATGCGGATTGCCTTTCTCTCGGGCGCATCCTCCGGCAGTCTCAGGAGATCCAGATCGGCAGGAGAAATAAAGGAATAATGAATACACTCGTAGGCGCCGGTTCCGCACAGCGTTCTCTTCAGCTTCATCTCCTTCTTCTGCTTCTGGTTCAGTCCTCCCATCGTAACCTTGGCATCCGGCATGAAGGTCGGGATCACATGCTCATAACCGTACATACGGATGACTTCCTCTGCGACATCCTGATAGCTCTCCATGTCCTCACGGTATGCCGGAACCTGCAAGGTCAGCTCGTCGCCCTCGATGGACGGAGCGAACTGCAGATTCTTCATGATATGAAGAATCTCTTCATTTGGAACCTCAATGCCGAGAACGTTGTTGACACGGCTGATGCTCACCTTCAGCGGTCTGGGCTCTGCGGTATTTCCCGTGTTGACATCCACATGCGTCGCGGAAACCTTGCCGCAGCCAAGCTCCTCGATCAGATGCAGCGCACGCTTCATCGCGTGGATCGTGGAATATTCGTCAACACCCTTCTCGTACTTCGCACTTGCATCCGTGCGCTTTCCGAGGGAACGTGAGGTCTTACGGATATTGTCTCTCGCAAATTTCGCAGACTCGAACATCACCTCTGTCGTGGTATCGCGGATTTCCGAATTCAAGCCGCCCATAACACCGGCCAGCGCAACCGGCTTCACGCCGTCGCAGATGACAAGGTTGTTGGGATTCAGCATATATTCCTGCTCGTCCAGCGTCGTAATCTTTTCGCCCTCGCCGGCACGTCTGACGCAGATTGCGTTGCCCTCGAGATAGTTGCAGTCAAACGCATGCATCGGCTGTCCCATCTCAAGCATCACATAATTCGTAATATCGACGATGTTGGAGATTGCGTCCTGACCGACCAGCGCCAGTCTGCGCTTCATCCAGAGCGGGGACTCCCCGATCTTCACATCATAGACATAATGTCCGATGTATCTCGGGCAGATGTCCTGCGCCTCGACCGTGACGTTAAAGCCGTCCTTTCTGACCTCCGACTCCGTATAGTCCATGGCAGGCTCCTTCAATTCCTTATCGAGCACTGCCGCAACCTCTCTCGCAAGTCCAAGAATGCTCTGGCAATCCGGCCTGTTCGCCGTGATGGAGACATCAAAAATCCAGTCGTCCAGTCCGAGAATCGGCTTCACATCCGCGCCGGGCTGTGCGTCCTCCGGCAGAACCAGCAGTCCGTTATAGTCCGCGCCGGGATACATATTTTCACTGACACCGAGCTCCACGCCGGAGCAGAGCATACCCTCCGACTCATAGCCGCGCAGCTTTCCCTTCTTGATCGTCATGGTTCCCTCGACGGTCTTGTGATCCTTTGCTGTCATATAGACAGTCGCACCAACCAGAGCGACGGGATATCTGCCGCCAGCCTTTACATTGTCTGCGCCGCAGCACACCTGAAAGCTGCCGTGCTCTCCCGCATTCACCTTGCACACATGCAGATGGGTCTCCGGAATCGGCTCGCACTCCTCCACCAGCCCGACAACAACCTTGCTGATGTCTTTTCCTGCCTCTGTCAGTTCCTCTACTTCAAATCCACAGGAAAACAGCTTCTTCTCCAGCTCCTGCGGCGTAATCTCTATCTCTACATATTCTTTCAGCCAACTAAGCGGTACTAACATCTTCTCTCCTCCGTTTCCTTTAGTTATCATCGATCTGGCGCAGCACGCGCAGATCCGATTCATAGAACAGCTTAATGTTATTGATTCCGTACTTCAGCATGGCAGCGCGCTCAATACCGATACCGAACGCAAGTCCGCTGTACTCGTCAGAATCAATACCGCAGTTTTCCAGCACCTTCTTATTCACGATTCCGGCGCCGAGAATTTCGATCCAGCCGGTTCCCTTGCAGAGCTTACACCCCTTGCCGCCGCACTCGAAGCAGCTGACATCCACCTCCACGGAAGGCTCCGTGAACGGGAAATAGGAGGGACGAAGTCTCGTCGTCGTGCTTTCGCCATAGATCTTCTGGACAAATACATCCAGCATTCCTTTCAGGTCGCACACGGTGATCTTCTTGTCTACAACCAGTCCTTCCAGCTGATGGAACATCGGGGAATGTGTCGCATCATCATCAGAGCGGAACACCTTGCCCGGTGCAGCGATCATCTTGATCGGCGGCTTCTTCTTCTCCATGGTATGAATCTGTGCAGCCGATGTCTGCGTCGCCAGAAGAAATTCCGGTGACAGATAGAAGGTGTCCTGCATATCTCTCGCCGGGTGATCCTGCGGTGTATTCAGCGCGGTAAAGTTGTAGTAATCGTTCTCGATCTCCTTTGTCTCCACGACCTCAAAGCCCATTCCCGCGAAAACATCAATCAGCTGGTTGCGCATCTGGGTGATGGGGTGAAGGTTTCCTGCCTGGATCTTCCTTGCGGGCATGGTCACATCAATCTTCTCATGCTCATAGCGCATCTCCAGTTCCCTCGCCTTCATCTTTTCATCCAGCTCCGTAAACTTCTGCTGCGCCCATTCCTTTAATTCGTTCACATTCTTGCCGAAGCCCGCTCTCTCCTCCGGCGCAATGCTCCTCATCTCCTTCATCATCTGACCGATCTTTCCGGTCTTGGAATCCAGGAACTGCTTTCTCAGTTCAAAAGCCGCCGCCCTCGAACCTGCACGCTGTTCCATGCCTTCCAGAATTTCCTGCCTGATGCTGGCAAATCTGTCCATTCTGTCACTCATTAAGATATCCTCCGTTCTCCTTCAAAATGGTGTTTTGCGCATAAAAAAACCATGCACAAAAACTGTGCATGGGACGAATTCACTTTCTCCGCGGTACCACCCTGCTTCCCTGCCTGACGGCAGAGCACTCATCAGCGCATAACGCGCGCCATACGTCCGAAACTACTCCCGCTCTTCCTTAAGCTGCGGCTTCATATCCGGAGGCTCCGGTGGGAAATTCGGGGCTTCATCTGAACCTGAAAAAGCTCACAGCCGACGACTCTTTCTCTCTGAAAGAAGATGAACTCCTACTATGCACCATCAATGCCTTTGTCTCTCCTATCAGTTTATAGACTTTATTAAGAAAAGTCAAGTACTTCCTGTAATGTCACCTTTTCTCGTCCTGACGAGCGCCTGATTCACCGGGCGGAAATACCGGTTGAGGTATGCTCCGATCATAATAATATACATGCAGAAATACATCCAGAGCAATATAATGATAATAATTGCAAGACTTCCGTAAATACCGTAGGAATTGCTGTAATCGACGTACATCGAAAAGCCCCACGAGAAGACACTCCACACGACTGCCGCAAAGGTTGCACCGGGAATCTGTTCCCGGAATCTCAGCCTGTCATCCGGCATAAAGGCATACACGGTTGCAAAGAGCAGCGTCAGCACCGCCCAGACTACAAGGAACCGGAAATGCATCAGAAAGACCACGAGCCTCTGGAGCTGTGGTATCCTGTGCAGGGCAAGATTGACGAGCTGGTTTCCGAACACATTGATAAAAAGGCTCAGGATCACGACAATCAGCATGACAACCGTATAAAGGCAGGCAACCACCCGGATAACAAAATAGTTCCGCTTCTCATCCACACCATTGACTGCATTCAGCCCCTGCATCAGCGCCATAACGCCCTTCGCCGCCGACCATAGCGTCGCAATGACCGCAATGGACAGGATTCCCGCAGACTTGTCATAGACGTCGGCGATCAGGTCTTCCACGACCGGATCAACCCTGTCCGGCGTAATGTCCGTGACCGCCTGCACAAGGTTTTCCTCCGTGAGCGGAGTATAGGGGATCACCATGCAGATAACCATCAGCATGGGAACAATTGACAAAAAAAAGAAAAATGCAATGCTCGCCGCATAGGCACTGATATTCTGTTTTTTCATCTGGGCAGAAAAATCACGCCCGATCAGATACAGCTTGCGAATCATTTCCCGCTCTCCTCATATATGAATTCTAAATTACAGTCTGCATAAAAGAACCGCAGAATCTCCCCGGCTGCCCAGCCCGCGTTTGCCATCTGTCTGGCACCGTTCTGGCTCATTCCCACTCCATGTCCGAAGCCGCCGCCGATTATGGAATATCCTACCACACTTTCCTTCTCTTTACCAGTCGATATTATAAAAAATCCACTGGGAAGCAGATTCGGACAGGAAACCTCACTTCCGTCCTGCCGCACAGCCTTGCTCTGTCCGTCGCAAAGCACTGCACGGATATTGTACTCCGAAACGACTTTATAGCTTCCTTCATCCGACGCGATCACCAGTTCATCCGTCACGCCGCCGGCTCCGCGCTTCGCAACATAAATGTCCGTTATCGCTCCGATCCTGTCGATCTCCCTGCTGACATATTCTCCGTCCACAAGCGTCAGCACAAGGCTGCTGTTCGCCGCATACATCCGCTGCAGCGCCTCGAGGATTGCCTTGCTGTCGATCTGCTCTACCTCGTAGCTCCACCGGTACCAGCCTTCCTTCGCCTCGAAATGCTTTTCATCCTTCGACAGAATGAAGTTCCTGAATGCTGCCTCGTCCCGCAGGCGCCCGGCAAGGTCTTCACCCGCCTCCACTGTGCCCGTTGTTTGCGCCGCACATGTCTGACACAGCAGGTTTTCCATCGCCTCTGTGGAAATTTCTCTCGCTTTCAGATAGGTAAGTCCCGGCGCCGCCTGTGTCTTCCACACATTGGCATCGCTCCCGACACCACAGGAGGTGGAATAATAAAAGGTCTCCGCCAATTCGCCGTCCCCGGTGCAGAGAAGCTGTCCGTAGGTGTCCTTCACGGCGGCAGTGGCGCTCTCCTGCTCTGTGATATTGTTGTAGACCTGAAAGGCTGTGCTGTCGTCAACATGCGCCCCATACTGTGGATATGCCGCATGCAGCATATGACCGTAAGCGTAGGTTCTCGCGCAGATCGCCTGTGCCCGCAGCGCCTCTGCCGGGTAGGATGCCGGCATCTCGCTCGGCACGACACTGTACAGATATTCCTCCAAGGAAAGCTCATTGATCACCGCAATGCCGTCCTCTGTCCTTAGCAATTCCATTTTCCCCCGGTAAGCCGGAACTCCCTGACTCCGGTTGACATTCGGAAGCAGCAGCTTTCCCGTGAGCGTATCAGGTACGACGCAGACTCTTCCACCTTCAAAATAAGGGCTGTCATAGCTAAAACAAAGCTCCTCACCTGCAGAATGCTCCTCCCTCTTTTCCTCTCCGCCAGTGCTGTAAACGACCGTAAAGTCCGTGTCCGCCGTAATGACCGGAGACGCATGGAGAAGCCCTGTGTAATCGGACGCCCTGATCAGCACCCTTATGTACTGCATGGCTTCCTCCCGCGCGAGAAGAACCGCACAGATTTCACCATTCTCCAGACAGAAATCGGCATTATCATATCCGCAGCTGAGATCCTGCACCGTACACATTGCCAGACTGCCATACAGCCTGTAGCCATGGTATTCCTCAGAAAGGGGCAGCCTTCCGTACCCTTCCAATTCTATGCAGTTTCCGGTGTAGCTCAGCACACGGCCATTGATCTTTTCCGCCTTTACCGCCACCTCCGTGACCAGATTGTCCGTCAATGTGACATCCGCCACCTGCTCCCGGTAGCCTGCCCACGGCTGCCTGTCCCCCGAGTCATAGCTCTCTGCGTTTTCCTGTCCGTCCCCATCGGGAACTCCCCATTGGAAGGAAGCTCTCTCTCCCTCGTTGAAGACAGTCAGCCCAGCCTCTCCCGCCTCCGCGATCCAGACATTTTTCAGGACCCGGACTGTCGGAATGTGCGGCTCAGGCTGCACCTCATTGTCTTTGTCACCATGACAGAGCGCAGAGCTCAGCTTCCCGATGATCAAAATAACTATCAGCAGAATCCCGAGCAGACAGACAAATGCCTTCAGCTGCATCCTCTGCGCCCTGCTCAGATGAAATTCTCTTTTATCCACTATTTCCTCCCCAAATCCTGCGTCTTCGTTACATTTTAAAAGAGCAGCCCATATGGACTGCTCTTTTCTTTCGTGTATCCCCAAAATGCCGCCTCTTGTTTTTTGACTCCTAGCAATGCTAGGTGGGTAACCGCAACCACGCTTTTGCCTTCCCTTCCGATCCTCGCAATGAGTGAGAGCCTGACAGCCACTTGGCAATATAGGAATCCCGTTTAAAGTAAATGTAGGTTCAAAAATGAACAAGAGTTATCGGACATCTCAGGTTACACTTATTATAGCTGATTCCTCATGCATTTACAATAGAAAAATTGACAATTATTCTCCGAATGCTTTGTCTACAAGCTTATCAATCATAGGAATCTTGATCGTTCCCTGATTCAGCGCTTTAAATCCAAGTCCGAGCAACAGCAGTGTCTCCAAGAATCCCAGAACACTCCTTGCTGCGGAAATAATGCTGGAAAGGATTCTGATGCTGAAGCTTCCGTTAAAGATGTTGAAGATGCTGCTGATGACGCTGATCAGATCAGGGATCAGACCAAGCACTGCGTTCAACAGGGAGAAGACCATCAACACTGCAACCGTCTTGACTGCGGTCTTCTTAAGCCAGACATTCTCCTCCATCAAAAGGATGTAGGCTGTCAACAGGAAAACCAAAAGATATCCGCTGAACAGACCCGAAAAACAGACCACAGCCCCAAGCAAAGCTGCGGAAATGCCTAATCTTGTCTTCTGCATAATTCTCTAATCTCCCTCTTCCTCTTTTATACCTGCTCTCCAGGATCTTCTGCAGTTGTCTCCTGTACAGGCTCAGACGCAATCTCCTGTGCCTCTGCAACAGGTGTCTCCTCGATCGGCTGCGGCTCAACAACAGGCTCTTCCTTCGGCATAGGTGCACCGCAGGCACTGCAGAACGCTGCGTCCTTGGATACCTCAGCGCCGCACTTCTCGCACTTTACGATACCCTTAATGTCCTTGATCTGCTGCCGATAGCCCTTAATCTTACCCTCAGCCTCATGAATCGCGGCAATAAATGCATCGAAATCAGCCTCATGCTCCGCATCATGCAGCGAAACATAGAGCTTACCGATTTGCAGATAATTGTCGTCAATCCGCTTTTCCTCGTCAGAAATAGCAGAATTCAGCTTTGCAACATCCGCCATCTCCTTTGTCTTCTGAACAGCTGTCTGCCCCGCCTGTGAGAGCTTCTTACCCAGATCATCAAAAAAAGACATTGTGATCCCTCCTTCGATTTTTTCTTAATGTTATTCGTGAATCTATGCTACCCCCGACTCACTTGTGATTATTATAGCACGAACAGCCAGCATAAATCAATTATATTATTCGTCCGATTTTCCCTTGAAATATTGCAGGCTTTTTCTTTTACAACGTTTTCACCCATTCATCGATTTCCTGCCGGGATGCTCCGTTTATCAGTCTTTCCTCCACGATATGCGCCTTCGGTGCAGAGGGCTGCAGCTCCCGCACGGTATTACCGAACCCGCTTCCTCCCGACGTCGCAAAAAGAACGATCTTTTTCCCGGAAAAGTCATAGGTCTCCAGAAACGTATTGACAATTGTCGGTGCCACATACCACCAGATCGGGAAACCTAAAATGATTTCATCATAGGCATTGACATCGAGAGGTGTATTCACTATTTCGGGTCTGATTTTTTTATCATTCATCTCCACAGTGCTTCTGGACTTTTTATCCATCCAGTTGAGATCCGCCTTTGTATAGGCTACCTTCGGCTCGATCTCAAACAGATCCGCTCCGGCGCTCTCCGCGATCATCTCCGCCACCTTTTTTGTTGTTCCGCTTGTACTGAAATAAGCAACTAATTTCTTTCCCATAACCCTATTCTCCTTTTACTTATTGACAAAATGTGCATGATCCTTCCGACCCTGCACATTTATTTTATGGCTCCTATATCTATTATGTCAAATACCTATATTGCATCCCATTCTATGCCCGAAAGGTATTGATCTCTTCAATAAATCGTTTCACCGTCTGCGAATACGGCATATTTCTTCTCCATGCGATGACAGTACTTGCGGTTATCTCTCTGTGCCTTTGAGTTCCTCCAGCGTACGCTCCTCCAGATCAAGAATCTCCAACGCTCTTCTTTTCAGCAGAATCCCTTCCTCGGTAAGCGTGACGTTTTTCCCTCTCCGGACAAACAACAAAAGTCCCAGTTCTTCCTCAAATGCTGCCATCTGCCTTGAAAGCGTCGGCTGCGTGATATGCAGCTGCTCCGCCGCCTTCGTAAAGCTCTGTTCCTTCGCCACCGTCAAAAAGTAACGCAACAATCTCAATTCCATCTGTTATTTTTCTCCCTGCCAGCTTCATTTTTCTCAAGCAACGACATCATATTTTCCTCCGCTTTTTCCGAATACTCATCTGGAGACAGCTGTTCACCGGAGAGCAGTTCATTGAGATTCGTGTCCAATATCCCACACAATTCCACAAGCAGGGTGATGTCCGGCATACTGTCCCCCTCTTGTGTCAAGTAGTTGACAGATATTTTTTTCTCTTTAAAATAATATGTTTTGTCATCAAGGCGATGATTCTATTTTCTCTAATTCTCTATTATCCATAACTAAATGCCAAGGTTTTCTACAAGGCTTTTAACAAAGCTAAAGCCACTGTAATTATACAATGGCTCTAAAAGGTATTTATATTCAATTCTTGAACAGAAAATTCAGGCTCAACCTGGAATTTGGTGGTCTATTTCCTATATGTGATCACCATTGTCTGTGAAAGCTTCTTTCCGATTTGATATATAAGCCAACCTATGACTCGTTTAAAAGGCGTCATTGGTATACCCGGAGCATATCTCATGCCTTTGTATTTCGGCCAAAAGTTATTATCTTCAGTCGGATATTCTTTTTCTCCTTTATTATCAATGCACATGGCCTGAAATAGATTAAACGGTATCAGCACGCCCACTCCCGGAACATGTGCTTTTCCGGATTTCACATCAAGGTAAAATCTCTTCGTGATATCATATGTTCTTCGCATATCCTTTTCTGTTGGCTTGTAGTCGTTCCAGCTCAGTGCAGTTATCGGAAGCTGGTAACACTTATTAAAGCCCCACCCAGGCAACGTCGCTGCCAAGGCTTTTGTTGTACTCTGAGCAGATACACCTCCAGTTGTACTGATTATAAGAGCCTTCTTTTTGAAATATCTCGGCCTATGCAACATAAATGCCATATGATCTGTAAAATTTTTCATAATTCCGGGCAAATGCCCCTGAAAACAAGGAATAGAGAAAATAACCGCATCGCATTCTTCTATCATATCTATTATTGGCTGAATTTTATTATGATGCGGACAAGTTTTATGTCCTTTGCGAAAACAGTTACTGCAGCCTGTGCAGAATGGGATATCTATATCTGATAAATGCACTTCACAAAATTGGACTGTCTTATCAATTTTCTGAATATATCTCTTTGCAATCTGAGTTAGCCGCCATGTATTTCCTTTGCGTGGTCCACCATTGAAGATCAGTATTTTCATATACACTTACCTCTTTCTTGAACAAACTGAAAGTTGTCTCTCTGTTATTCCTCCAATAATTTTTCTATCTCCAGCGTTCCCTGCATCTCCGCCTGCAAGGCTTTGTAAAAATGTCTTCTCATCTGTAGCTTCTCTTCCCAAAAAGCTTTTGCTGTATCCGTACCACAGATTCTATCTTGCCAATCTGTCAATGTGCGTTGACGTTTCTCACAAACTTCGATTAATTCTCTGGCACTGCGTTCTCCAATATCACTCCGTCCAATCATGCAAACGCGCATAATATCAAAACGATCCAAATCGTCCGCATCCCTGACACTCAATTCAAAAGGAGTAGCATCCTCCGGTACATCATTCCATTTATCGTGAATTCTGATGGCCTGACAAATATTTTCCGTCAATTCCTCATAATAGCCGATTTTCATCAAAAACATTCTTGCCACCTCGGCTCCGTATGTTGGATGCATGTTCCACTCCTCCATAGTTTCACAAAAAAGATAACCCGTATCGTGCAAAAGGCATGCCATTACCAAGGGTTCACTATCCCAATCCTCCGCTTCTGCAATCCTTTTTCCCCAAAGTGCCACTCGCAGAGAATGTTCATAGCGATAAGTCAAATCATAACGTTCCGGTTGAGGATTCAGAAATTCCTTTACGAAGGAATGGGTGGCTGCTACCGGGTCTCCACCAGGTGTATAGCCTTTCAGTATATTCTCTAAACGATGTGCTTCCTTTTTACCCTTAAATAACATTATTCTACCTCCTGCAAAATCTTCCCATCGTATCGAATTCTTCGGATCTGACCGTATTGTGCAGGGACTTCATCTCCCAATGTATACAATATCATCATGGCATGGCAGGAAACAATTACTTTGTCATAAGAAAGATACTTGTCAAACACTTGAAGCGCCCGTTCCTTTACAGTGTCTGGATGTTCCCACTTACTAAAACGATTCCACTTTCTGTGATTAAATTGCCATAAAAGTAACTTTTCGCGTAACTTCGCTCTAACAGAATGGGTTTTATCTAGTTGCCATTCATACAGGGCATGCTCCACTTTTACTTCCAGCCCTAATTCCTTGGACATCATACAAGCACCTTGCATACACCTTGTGAAAGGAGAGGATAAAATAATCTGTGCCCTCTCCTCCCTTAACACTTCAATGGTCTCATGTATCTGACTAATTCCTTTTTCTGTAAGAGGTGCGAAATTCTTTGCCACGGCAATTCGAGCCCAATTCTCTACTAAACTATAATCCGGTTCTCCATGTCTTACCATAATAAATTCTGTCATAATATTCACCTATATATCCATTGGGCACATAACTCAAACAAAACATTTCTTACTTCCCAATCGTCATTTAAATTCAAAGTTTCGCTCTCATTGAGCATCTCGATTATATCATGATATATGCATTTTCGCCACATAAAAACAGGCTTGTTAGTCCTATGTTTTCAGCCGCCCAGAAAGAAGCGGCATCTCCCTTCCGGGACATCCCGCTCCTGTTTTTCTTTTATTCCACTGTTGTCTCTTTTTTCAGCCACTCGGCTTCCTCCGCCGTCAGATGAGGCGCCAGACGCTTGTAAACCTCCGCCTGATATGCCTTGAGGTAGGCAAGCTGTGTCTCGGTCAGAAGCTCCTTCACGATCAGATCCATGTCGATCGGAACCCATGTCAGGGTCTTGAAGTGCATGAACTGTCCGTACTCATTCTTCGCATCGTTCTCTGCCACCATGACATTCTCGATACGGATGCCGTGGCTGCCCTCGATGTAGATGCCGGGCTCGTTCGTGACATCCATTCCCGCCTCGATTACAGCCTCTGTCTGACCCTCTAAGAACTTCCATCTCAGATTCTGGGGTCCCTCATGCACATTCAGGATATAGCCGACGCCATGACCGGTTCCGCACTTATAGTCGAGCGCCATGTTCCAGATCGGCTGACGCGCCAGAATGTCCAGATTGCGTCCTGTGCAGCCGTAGAGCCAATGAGCATTCGTCATCTGGAGCATACCTGCCGCAACCATTGTGTAATGCTGCTTTTCAAGGTCTGAAACCGGACCGAGCGCAACGGTTCTCGTCACATCGGTCGTGCCGCCGAAATACTGTCCGCCCGAATCGATCAGGTACATTCCCTCCGGCTTTAATACCGCATGGTTCTCCGGCGTGGGCTCATAATGCATCATTGCGGCATTTGCACGGTAAGCGGAAATCGAAGGGAAGGACAGATCCAGAAACTCGGGAATCTCCCGGCGGAACGCCTCCAGCTTATCCGCAACCGAAATCTCATCCATCTCCACCTTGCCGATATTTGTTTTCAGCCAGCAGATGAACTTTGTCAGAGCGACGCTGTCCTTCAGATAGATCTCGTCCATGTTGGCAAGCTCTGTGGGATTCTTGACTGCCTTCATCAGCTCTGTCGGGTTATTCTTCTCTATAATCTCCTGTCTCTCGCTCAAAATTCTGTAGAACGCATAGCTGCAATGCCGCTTATCCATCAGCACCTTACGTCCGGCGGGCAGTGCCTTCAGATATTCAACAATAGTATTGTACTCCCGTACCACTACCTTCTTTGCAGCAAGATAAGACTTCACCTTTTCATCCAGCACACTCTCCTGAATGAAAAGCACTGTCTCCTCCTCTGTCAGCCACGCATAGGACATAGCGACCGGATTACATTCCACGTCGCAGCCTCTGATGTTGAAAAGCCACATGATGTCATCCAGCTTTGTTAAAAGAAGGCTGTCCGCACCCTCCTCAACTGTCTTTTTCAGGACATCCGCTCTCTTCTGCTCAAAGCTCTTACCTGCAAGCTTCTCATCCAGCACGATCACCTTTCCTGCCGGGAACGCGGGACGCTCCTTCCAGAGCTGTTCCGCGAGATCCTGTTCGTACAGGAATCTGACATGTTTCTTCTCCAGCTTCTTCTCATAGCCACACCCCTGCGACATCGGTATTACCCTGCCGTCAAAGCCAAGGGTCTGTCCCTTCTTCATGTTTTCCTCGAGGAACTCGATGATTGTCGGCACCCCTTCGTCCTGCATACGGAACAGAGTAATCGTTGTGCCCTCCAGCTCCTTTTCCGCCTGAATGAAGTATCTGCCATCTGTCCACAGTCCTGCCCCCTCCTGCCATACAAGCAGGGTTCCGTTGGAGCCGGAGAAATTCGAGAAATACTCTCTTACCTTAAAGTAGTCACTGACATATTCCGAGTTATGGAAGTCCGCCGTCGGAATCATATAAAAATCAATATCGGTCTCCTGCATTGCACCTCTGAGTGCCGCAAGACGTCCCTGTATTACCTTGTTTTCCATCTTATCCTATCTTCCTTTTCTCTTCCTTTATTAATAACCGCTTGTCTGCTGTCCCTTGCACAGTCCGACCGCTCGTGATGTCCCAATCCGGTCACAGCCAAGCGCTAAAAAGCCCTCGAGGTCTTCCATGGTCGAGACACCGCCCGCTGCCTTAATCTTTACCTTCGGGCCGATGTGTTTTTTGAACAGCTCCACATCCTCCCTCGTCGCGCCGCCGGTTCCAAAGCCCGTGGAAGTCTTGATATAATCCGCCCCGGCATTGGTCACCGCCTTGCACATCGCAATCTTTTCTTCGTCTGTCAGATAACAGGTCTCAATAATGACCTTCAGAATGTGTTCTCCGCATTCCTTTTTCAAGGTGCGGATTTCCTCTTCCACCTTCTGATACAGCCCGTTTTTCACATCGCTGATATTGATCACCATATCGATCTCGTTGCAGCCGTCCGCCAGTGCCTGTCTTACCTCGGCGGCCTTCGCCTCCGTCACGCTGTACCCAAGCGGGAAACCGACCACTGTGCAGATATTTACCTTATCTCCATAAGCTTCATGGATGCGCCGGATGTAAGCCGGAGGAACACAGACGCTCGCCGTCTGAAATTCGATCGCCTCATCGCACAGCTTCACTATATCCTCCCATGTGGCATAAGCCTTTAACTGCGTGTGATCCACATGTCTCAATATTTCCTGTGTCGTCATTTGGTCTTTCTCCTAACTACAGACGGCGGAGCATTCCGCTCCGCCGCAAACTTTTTAAGTTAAAAACTTATTTCTGAGGACCTGCAGCTACCAGTGCCTTGCCTGCGTCATTGCCCTCGTACTTTGCAAAATTCTTGATGAATCTGCCTGCAAGATCGTCAGCCTTAGCTTCCCAATCTGCAACATTTGCATAGGTGTCACGAGGATCAAGGATTCCGCTGTCTACTCCGGGAAGCTCGGTAGGAATCTCAAAGCCGAAGATCGGGAGCTTCTTTGTAGGAGCCTTGTTGATATCACCGCTCAGGATAGCGTCGATAATTCCACGGGTATCCTTGATGGAGATACGCTTGCCGGTTCCGTTCCATCCGGTATTTACAAGGTAAGCCTTAGCGCCGCTCTTCTGCATCTTCTTAACAAGCTCTTCTGCATACTTTGTAGGATGCAGCTCAAGGAATGCCTGACCGAAGCAAGCAGAGAAGGTAGGAGTAGGCTCGGTAATTCCGCGCTCTGTACCTGCCAGCTTAGCTGTGAAACCGGACAGGAAGTAATACTGGGTCTGCTCAGGTGTCAGGATAGACACAGGAGGCAGTACGCCGAATGCATCTGCGGAAAGGAAGATAACGTTCTTTGCAGCAGGTGCGGAAGAAATCGGGCGAACAATGTTCTGGATATGGTTGATCGGATAAGATACACGGGTGTTCTCCGTTACGCTCTTATCGTCGAAGTCGATCTTGCCCGCCGCATCAACAGTAACGTTCTCAAGCAGAGCGTCACGTCTGATTGCATTGTAGATGTCGGGCTCGGAATCCTTGTCCAGATTGATAACCTTTGCGTAGCAGCCGCCCTCGAAGTTGAACACGCCGTTGTCGTCCCAGCCGTGCTCGTCATCACCGATCAGCAGTCTCTTGGGATCTGTGGACAGTGTAGTCTTACCTGTTCCGGAAAGTCCGAAGAAGATTGCGGTATTCTCACCGTTCATATCGGTGTTTGCGGAGCAGTGCATGGAAGCAATGCCCTTAAGAGGCAGATAGTAGTTCATCATGGAGAACATACCCTTCTTCATCTCTCCGCCGTACCATGTATTCACAATTACCTGCTCACGGCTGGTAATGTTGAACGCTACACAGGTCTCGGAATTCAGACCAAGCTCCTTGAAGTTCTCAACCTTTGCCTTGGATGCGTTGTAAACAACGAAGTCAGGCTCGAAACTCTTCAGCTCATCCTCTGTAGGCTGGATGAACATGTTCTTAATGAAGTGTGCCTGCCATGCAACCTCTACGATGAAGCGGACAGCCATACGGGTATCCTTGTTCGCGCCGCAGAATGCATCTACAACGAACAGTCTCTTGTTGGACAGCTCCTTCTTAGCGATCTCCTTAACCTCTGCCCATGCAGCTGCGGTCATAGGATGGTTGTCGTTCTTATATTCATCAGAGGTCCACCATACGGTATCCTTGGAATTTTCATCCATAACGATATACTTATCTTTAGGAGAACGTCCTGTGTAGATACCAGTCATTACGTTTACTGCGCCAAGCTCAGTAACCTGACCCCTCTCGTAACCTTCCAGTTCGGGCTTGGTCTCCTCTTCGTACAGGAAATCATACGAAGGATTGTACACGATTTCCGTCGTTCCGGTAATGCCATACTTGTTCAAATCAATTGCTGCCATATCATTTACCTCTCTTCTTTAATGTAAATTGAAATTTACTCACGGTCATTCTACCATGATTTTATCTTTCCGTAAAGTATCTATTTCTTGTATTTACGCAGTCCGGTCAGATTTTGAGAAACTTTTTCACCGTGTCCTTCATTTCCGCTGTCTCACACTGTGTATCGTGCAGGACAGGTGCGGTACGGATCTCCTCGATTGCCTGCGGAACCCTGACATTGGCGATTCTTGAAAGCTCGTCAACCAGTTCAAAATCACCCATCGCGTCATATTTGCCGTCAATGGCATTCATCACGCTTCTTGTAAACTTGAACGGGCTTGCGGTGGACGCAATCACAGTCTTTGTGTGGTCTCCCGTCTCCTCCACATACTTCCGGTACACTGCCGAAGCAACCGCCGTATGGGTATCAATCACATATCCGCAGTCCTCGTAAAGGCGCTTGATCTCTGCGGCTGTCTCTGCTTCATCCGCATAATTTCCGTAGAAATCCTTCAGCGCACCCTTCATCTCATCCGTGATCTCATATCTGCCCTCTCCGGTCAGCGCTGCCATCAGCCCTCTGTTTTCTCCGGCATCATTTCCGGCGATCCAGTAAATCAGACGCTCAAGGTTGCTGGAGATCAATATATCCATGGACGGAGAGCTTGTCAGCACAAACTCCCGGTTGCGGTCGTAGACACCGGTGCGGAAAAAGTCATACAGCACCTTGTTGTCGTTGGACGCACAGATCAGCTTATCAATCGGAAGTCCCATATTCTTTGCGTAGAACGCCGCAAGGATGTTTCCGAAGTTTCCGGTGGGAACCGTAACATTGATCTTCTCGCCGTCCGCGATCTTTCCTTCCTTAAGCAGTGTCACATAAGCATATACATAGTAGCAGACCTGCGGGATCAGGCGGCCGATGTTAATGGAATTTGCGGAAGAAAACTGGAAGCCGTTCTCCTCCATCTCCTTCGCCAGTTCCTTGTCCGAGAAGATTTTCTTCACGCCGGTCTGGGCATCATCGAAGTTCCCATGGATTCCGACAACAAAGGTATTCTTCCCCTTCTGTGTTACCATCTGCTTCTCCTGAATCGGGCTGACACCGTTTTTCGGATAGAATACGACGATCCTTGTACCCTCGACATCGGCAAAGCCTGCCAGTGCGGCCTTCCCGGTATCGCCGGAGGTCGCCGTGAGGATAACGATCTCATTCTTGATTGCATTCTTTCTGGCGGATGTTATCATCAGATGCGGCAGGATTGACAGTGCCATGTCCTTGAATGCGATCGTCGGGCCGTGAAACAGCTCCAGATAATATGCATTCTCTGCCTCTGCAAGCGGTGCGATCACCTCCGTGTCAAACTTAGAATCATATGCGCGGTCGATGCAGGTCTTGAGCTCACTCTCCGTGAAATCGGTGAAATACAGCTTCATCACCTCATAGGCAACCTGCCGGTAATCCATCTGGGAAAGCTCTTTCAGGCTCTTATCCAGAGCAGGAATATGATCCGGCACGAAAAGTCCGCCGTCATCAGTCAGCCCCTTTAAAATTGCTTCCGATGCCCTGACCGCTGTGCCCTTGCTTCTTGTACTGTTATAGAATACTTCCATCATCTCTTCCTCCGCCTTCGCTGTTCCTTATCTTATGCCAGCCTTATACCGACTGCGCCGTGTTTCTTCTGCTGAGCTCCAGCAGCTTCTCCCGCATGTCGCTCTCCAGCTTCTGGAGTTCAACCTCGGCATTTCTTCTCTTCTCACGACCGTCCTCCTGAATCTTGAGCACCTCATCCAGCGTGGTAATCAGGGTCTGGTTGGTCGACTTGAGCGTCTCGATATCGACAATTCCTCTCTCGCTCTCCTTCGCTGTCTCAAGCGTAGCAACCTTCAGATTCTCGGCATTCTTCTTCAAAAGCTCGTTCGTCATGTCGCTGACTTCACGCTGCGCCCTTGCGGCATCCGTGGAGTGATTCAGTCCGATGGCAATGACCATCTGGCTCTTCCAGAGCGGGATCGTGTTTACCAGAGTGGACTGTATCTTGTCACTCATGACCGTGTCATTATTCTGGATCAGACGGATCTGGGGCGCCATCTGCAGGGAAACTGTCCTTGTCAGCTCCAGATCGTGTATCTTCTTTTCAAAGCGGTTGCACATCTCGGCATAGTCTCTCGCCGCCTGCGTATCCTCCGGCAGCTTGCTCTGCTCTGCCTTCGCCACCAGTGCCGGAAGCTCTTTCTCCTGCGCGTCCTTGAGCTTCTGCTTTCCTGCGAGGATGTACATGGACAATTCCTTGAAGTAGTTCAGATTCAGTTCATACATCTTGTCAAGCATCGCAACATCCTTGAGCAGTGTCACCTGATGTGCCTCCAGCGCATCGCTGATCTTATTGACATTGACCTCCGCCTTGTCATATCTCGCCTTCATGTTGGAGAGCTGGTTGGTCTTCTTCTTGATCATGCCGAAAAATCCCTTTGACTCTTCCCCGTCGTCTATGGACTTCAGTTCGGCAACCACCTGTGTCAGCATCTCGCCGACCTCTCCCATATCCTTCGTGCGGACATTGCTCAGCGCCGTCTCGGAAAAATCTGCGATCTTCTTCTGGCAGCCCGCGCCGAACTGCAGCACCTGCTGGGTGTTGGTAATATCAATCTGCGCCGCAAAGTCATTTACCATCTTCTGTTCTTCCGGTGAAAGCTCTATGCCCAGCTCCTCACCTGTTTTCTCAAGCTTTTCAGGCTTAACCTCCGCCACCTGTGTCTCCTCCTGGCTGGTCTCAAGCACAGGCTCAAAGGTCAGCGTCGGAGCCTCCTTCAACAGTTCATCAATATCACTCATCTATGTATCCTCCTTATGGTATGTGTATTTTCTCTCATCACCGTGCCGTCATCTCGGCACCTTCTCCAGTTCCTTCTCCTGTGCGAAGACGCTCTGTCCCGCAAGTCCTTCCTTGGCGAGCATGGTCTGCAAAACCTGTGCGTCCGTCGTCACATCATAGGCAGTCTCCCGGAACATCCTGTTCAACAGCTCCTCAAAAGCCTTGTTGATCGTATCTAAGGTTTTCTCAATCTCCGCCTTCGCCTCGAGGATCTCCGCACTCTGGGAGCTCAGATCGTCAAACTCCTCATAAGCGCCCACCAGTTTCAACGTAGTGGGGAGATAGTAGTTCATGAATTTCTTCATCTGCGGCATCTGCTCCGGGTGCTCCTTCAGTCCGTCGAAGATCTCCTTCAGCAGATTCTCCAGACGGAACAGCTTCGCCGAGATCTCTTCACCCGGAATATTGTCATTCATGTTGCGCAGCTTCTTAATGCACTCCTGTCCTTCCGCAATCATCTCATCCAGCTCGCTCCGCTCAGCCTCTGCTGTCGCTTCCGGCTTTATGCCGCTCATGCTCTGCTTAAGCTCCTGCGCCTTCTGTTCGCGCTCCTGCAGCTTCCTTTGCTTTTCCAGTGCCAGATACTCCCGGTAAATCTTGTCATCCAGCATCAGACAGGTTTCCTGATGATCCAGATGTCCCTCCGGGAAAAAGCCTGCATCCAGCATTTTCCGTACATCCCTCAATATAAACTTCTGTGTCTTATTCGTGTGAAGTGCCAGCTCTTCCAGATTGATATAATGGTTGTTCCCGGCAAGCTCCACATATTTCTCGGCGCGCCGCAGCCTCAGCTTCTGGATACAGCCTACATTGATCAGCACAATGCAGACAATAAGCATCAGAAAAATCATTGAAAATGCAACCTTAAAGCCGCCCCCGACTCCAAGCGCCAGTCCGCCGAAAACCGCAGAAAGAATGCCCAGCACACCTGTCCCGATACCGCCGAAGACCCTGTAGAGAATACTCGAAACCCTGCCAATCCGTTTAAACGGTGCCCTCAGCATTTCCGCAGCCGCCACTCTGAGGTCCTGCTCCCGCTGTCTTTCCTCCTGTGCGCGCTTGCGTTCCCTCGTCTGCGCCGCATACCGCTCTGTATGACTTTCCGTCTGGTTACCCGACACAGCCTGTCCGACCTTTTCCGTCACACCCTTGACTGTGTCCTGCACCGTGTCGACGATCACATTGCTCAGATCCTTAAAATTACCGGTTTTTAAAGCCGAATCAACAGCATTCCGGATCTCCTCTCCCATGCTGTTCCATGACTTGTTATTACTCATTTGCTCTCCCATACAATCATTTTGCGAAAAATTTTCCAGATTGATTATCCCATAAATGTTCTGACATGGCAAGAGTTTTGTTAGATTCCTTTTCACTTAAAGAACTCATGTCCCCCGTGTGTAAACAAAAAGGTCAGATTTTCGTCAAACCATCTCATCCGGTTCTTGTTTGCATATTTTCTCGCCGCAAAATACAGAGCGCCCTCCGAAATATCCTCCCCCGCAAGTGCGCGCTCCACCGCGGAAATCGTCTCCTCGCTGATCTCGACGGAATAATAGCGTCCGTTTGCCACCGGCGAGAACTGCGTCACACCTTTCTCACGCTGGAACACCACCTCCGTCACCGTCCCGGGAAAGCTGTCGTTATCCACCCTGTTGAGTACCACATTGGCGACCAGCAGCTTTCCGTCCTCGTCCTCGCAGCCTGCCTCCGCCTCAACAATTCTGAGCAGCACCTCCAGCTCCTCCTCGTCGAGCACCCTCTGCGGGCGTTGCTCCATGAGCTGATAGCTGACCACCCGCTGACCGGAGACAGCGACATCGGCAATTCCGATACCTCTGCTCCCGCCCGCCTCGCTCCCGAAGGCTTCCGCCTCCAGCGCCTGCGCCTTGCTCTCGAGCTCCTCCAGCTCCAGCCTCATCGCCTGCACCGGCTCTGCGGCAAGCCCTGCCGCCGCCAGCTCCCTGACACAGACAAATCCCATCAGTAAGATCAGATTCCCTGTCAGAAGCAGACCTATTGCTTTCTTATACATAATGCCCCGTTCCTTTCCCGTCTTCATAGTCACAGCTTTGCCTGTCCGATATATCAGTATATGATGGGAAACGAAAAAATATATCTGAAAACTTGTCTGCCTGTTCTCTCTGATGTTATACTGTTATCAATACACTGTGATTTTAACAAAGGAGACCGCGTATGGATAAGAACTTACCGGAGGGCGTCTTTCCCGCCTGCCGCAAGAATGGAGAACCCTACTTCCGTTCCTCGCTCACGCACAGAGGAAAACATATCAGTCTCGGCAGCTACCCGTCTCCCGAAGCGGCTCACGCGGCATATCTGGAAGGGCGCTGCCTTCTCGCCGACGCCACACTATTCCCGGAGCATTATACCCCGGCACATACCCTTTCCTTTGAAAAATGGATCTGTCTGATCAATTATCGTGACAACAACATCTATTTCAGCACGCCGATCTATGTCGGTCGGAAAATGTTTTATTATTATCTCTCGCCGTCTGAGGTGCTGAAATTTGACATGGATGATCTCTTCTTTTATTCCTCCCATAAGATCATGCGCAGGGGAGGTCATTACTTTGTCGCGGACTACGGCTCGCAGCTCAGCATTGTCTCCCGCTACGGCATACGTCCTTACGCCAGGCAGGGGCAGGATTACCGCTTTCTCAACGGCGATCCGCTCGACTTCCGCCGTGAAAATCTCGACATTCTGAATGTCTACAATGGGGTGACAAGAGAAAAGAAAAACGGACAGTATATCTATACCGTCCGCATTCATCTTCATGGTAATTATATCGTAGGCCGCTATCCCGATGAGGTCAGCGCCGCAATCGCATACAACAAGGCAGTTGATCTTCTGCGGAAGAAGGGTGTCAGAAAGGAATTTCTGTCAAATTACATCGAGGGTCTTCCGCCGCGGAAATATGCCGAGATCTATTCCTCCCTGCAAATTTCCCAAAAGCTGCTGGACTACTGCCCTACTTCTCCGCGTAATCAATAAAGCTGATGTTGAGATTGACAAGCCCGGCAATGCCGTCCACCGTCCCCTGTGTGTTATACTGCCACATCGTGAACTTATAGGGATAGTCGGGAATATCCGCCTGCTGGGAAAGCCATACATCGTAAGCGGTCAGCTTCGACATATCGATCTGGCGGATGAGCCATTCCTTATTGCCGTAAATAATGGTCTTATAGCCCGCTGCGCCGATGGTGTCCAGAAACGCCTTTGTGATCTCCGTCCGCTCCGCCTTGCTCAGCTTGTCCGTCCTCGCCGTGTCATTTGTCACAAGCTCCATGTCAAAGGCTACCGGATAGGAAATGGTGTACTCCCCGAGCTGCTGGAGCACAAGATTCGCCTCCTCCACAGCCTCATCCTTCGAGATCGCCTGCGAATAGAAGTAAACCCCGACATCAAGCCCCGCATCCGTCGCCCGCTTGATATTTTCGCTGAAATAGTCATCGACAATCAGCTGTCCCGTGCCATAGCCCCTCGCTCCGACACGGATCATGACAAACTGGATTCCCGCCTTTTTCACCTTGACAAAATCAATATAATCCTGAACCTTGGACACATCCACCCCGACATAGGAGGTCTGTTTCCCGTTCTCATAATACTTCATGAAATCCGACTGACACACCAGCTTTGTGAAATCATACTCATTCTTTGGCAGATAGGGACTGATGAGCACCCATTCCTCGGTTCCGTCGGACTTTTCGACCAGCGTATGCTTGCCGTCCGTGGACGGGTCATTCTTTACTTCCTCCTGCGGCAGGGACTGCTCCGGCTCCGGTGTCGCCTCCACCTCCTTCGGGTACTTATCCCAGAAGTCAAGATCATCCGGATGGAGCACGCCCTCCGACACATATCTCTCCGGCTCGGGGGAGAGGATGACCGGCGAGGTTTCCTGACTCACCGTCTCCTGCGCACTCTGCCCCGGCTTCTTATTTCCGCTGTTCATAATCAGTACAACGATCAATATCACCGCGACAAAAGCCGTCACTGCGACGATTGTCATCACCACCGTCGGCGTCATGCCCGAATGGTCTTCGTAATCATCATGCAGCTTCATCTCTCTCCCCTCCTTCCGGCGAATTTCTTTCTCAATGCTTCACAATTGCCTTCTTCGGGCATTTCTCAGCACAGGTACCGCAGCCGGTACACTTCTCCTGATCGATGACAGCGTGGAACTCCGTCACTGTCACAGCCTGATTCGGACAATTCTTCACACAGATGCCACAGCCGATACAGCCCACCTGACATGCCTTCATCGTGACAGGCCCCTTATCCTTGGAGCTGCATGCGACCGCAAATTTCGCGTCATAGGGCACAAGCGAGATCAGATGCTTCGGGCAGACGGCAATACATTTCTTACAAGCCTTGCAGGCTTCCTTATCCACGACCGCAACACCGTTTACCACATGGATCGCGTCGAAGGGGCAGACCTTGGCACAGGTACCGAAGCCGAGACAGCCGTTGTTGCAGGACTTCGGCCCTCCGCCGGGCACAAAGCTCATCATCCGGCAGTCCTCGATGCCATAATAGTCATAATCCTTCTTCGCCTTCTCGCAGTCGCCCTGACAGGCAACATAGGCGACCTGTCTCGCGCTCTCTTCCGCTTCCACGCCCATGATTCCGGCGATCACCTTGCCGACGGCTTCACCGCCGACCGGGCAGGCATTGACCGGTGCTTCGCCCTTGGCGATGGCAGCCGCCAGACCGGAACAGCCCGCATAGCCGCAGCCGCCGCAGTTATTTCCGGGCAGCGCCGCCAGCACAGACTCCTCCTTCTCGTCCACTGTCACCTTGAATTTGATACCGGCAACTCCGAGGAAGAGTCCGACAAAAATACCAACTACTCCGACTATCACTGTAGCCGTAATGATTCCTGTAATATTCATGTGTCATCCTCCCTACAGCAGACCTGAAAATCCGACAAAGGCGATTGCCATCAGTCCGGCGGTCACCAGAACCGTAGGCATTCCCTTGAAGGACTCGGGGAAATCATTATGCTCTATTTTCTCGCGGATGCCCGCAAGGATCACGATTGCAATCGTAAATCCGAGCGCCGTCGCAAATCCGTTTATCACGCCCGTCAGAATGCCGTACTCCGCCTGTTCGTTGTTGATGGCAACACCGAGTACCGCACAGTTCGTCGTAATCAGCGGCAGGTATACGCCGAGAGCCTCATAGAGCGAGGGCATAGCCTTTTTCAGGAACATCTCAACAAACTGCACAAGGGCAGCAATGACCAGAATAAAGACAATCGTGTCGAGATACTGCACCTGAAATTTAATCAATACAAATTTGTTAATCACTCCCGCCACCGCGCTGGCAAGCGTGATGACGAAGATGACCGCCACTCCCATTCCCCCTGCGGTCTTGACCTTCTTGGACACGCCAAGGAAGGGACACAGACCCATAAACTGGCTGAGCACAACATTGCTCACCATGGAGGAACTGATCAGGATAATCAATAAATCTTTTACATTTTCCATTTATTTTTCCTCCGCATCCGTGTCATAAAAACGCTTTGAGCAACCTTTTTCGCTGCAATTCATACAATCCTCGGTACAGCCCGAGCCAATCTTCTCGTAAGGCTTTCCCGCCTTCTTTCGTTTTGCCTTGATGTAATTCTGCAGCGCAACCAGACATGCCAGCACAAAGAACGCTCCGGGTGCCTGGCTGAAAATGCGGATCGGCTCAAACGAAGCCGGCATAATGGAGATACCGAAGACCTTTCCCGCTCCGAGGATCTCACGCAGCGCCCCGATGCAGGTCAGTGCAAACGAGAAGCCAAGCCCCATGCCGAGTCCGTCAAACATGGAAGGAATCGGCGGATTAGAATATGCATATGCCTCCGCACGTCCCAGAATGATACAGTTTACAACGATCAGCGGAATGTAAACGCCCAGCGATTTATTCAGTGCCGGCAGATACGCCTCCAGCAGAAGCTGTACCACCGTCACAAAGGTTGCGATGACGACAATGAATGCCGGAATACGCACCCTGCCCGGTATGATCTTTCTGAGCAGTGAGATAAACAGATTGCTCAGCGTCAGCACTGCCATCGTCGTCAGCCCCATGCCGAGTCCGTTCATCGCCGAGGTTGTGACCGCAAGGGTCGGACACATTCCCAGAGTCAGGACGAAGGTAGGGTTCTCTTTTACCAGTCCGTTATAAATTCTTTCTCCAGCCTTACTCATTGACAGCACCTCCCTCCAGAAGCTCCAGCGCAACTCTCAGACCTCCGTTGACGGCATTTGTGACCGCCCTTGTCGTAATCGTTGCACCGCTGATGGCATCCACCTCATTCTCCGCAGACGCTCCGTTTTTCACATAAGTAAAGCTCCGTACCTTCTTGTCGGCAAACTGCGGTGTCAGAACATTCGGCGCTTCCATACCGAGTCCGGCGGTCTCCTTGATCTCCGTGATAGAGACACCGTTCACCGTACCGTCCGCACCGACACCGACGTAGAGCACGATGTCGCCGCCATAGCCCTTGGAGGAGGTAGCCTCGACCACATAGCCGTAACAGCTTCCGTTGTTGTACGCCGTGTACACCGTACCGACCTCGACATTTGTCTCCGCAAGCTCTGCCGCCAGCGCCTCATCCGGCACATAATTTGCATCCTCGAAATTCAGCGTGATTCCCTGCTCCTCCGCCTTCGGAAAGACCGCAACGCACGCCTCCTGAATCGTCTTCTCCTGCTGTAATCTTCTCGGCTCCCTGGTCAGTTCGTAAACAAAACCGAGCAGAAGTCCGGAAAGCAGCGTGATCCCGAAAAGGATACCCGCCTCCTTCAGCATCGTCCTGATCTCATCTTTATTTTTCATGACGCCCGCCTCCTCTCTTATATCCAAAGGCTGTCGGCTTCGTAATTCTCTCGATCAGGGGCACCAGCAGATTGCCGAGGATGATCGCGTAGGAAACTCCCTCAGCACCCGGTCCGAAGATCCGGAAAATACCCGTCATCACACCGAGGAAGATACCGAACAGGTACTGCCCTCCGATTGTGATCGGTCTCGTCACATAATCGGTTGCCATGAAGAAGGCACCCAGCATCAATCCGCCGCCCGCGAGCTGTGCCGCAAGGTAAGCCGGTTCAAAGCCGTGTCCGCCGAAAATGCCGACAAAGATAAGGAACGATACTATGTAGCTTCCCGGAATGCGCAGGTCGATCACACCGAGAAGGATCAACAGGCACGCGCCGATAATCAGTGCGATCGCCGAGGTCTCTCCGATGGTTCCGGCTGTTCTTCCGATCACCATGTCCATGACATTCACCTGCTCGCCCGCCTTTAATGCCGCAAGCGGTGTCGCCCCGGTATAAGCGTCACAATCGAAGGCTGTCATCGCCGTCGGAAAGGAAATCAGCAGGAAGCATCTTGCTCCCAGCGCCGGGTTCATGAAGTTCTGACCCAGACCTCCGAACAGCATCTTCACGACAAGGATGGCGAACACACCGCCCAGCGCCGCCATCCAGAGAGGGATCGTCACCGGAAGGTTCAGCGCCAGAAGCAATCCCGTCACAACCGCCGAAAGATCTGTGATCGTCAGTTTCTTCTTATATAATCCGAATAAAAATTCCGTCAGTACCGTACTTGCAACCGTCACCAGAACCACCGCAGCCGCTCTTGCGCCGAAATTATAGATTCCATAGCCTGTCGCAGGCATCAGTGCAAGGATGACAGCCAGCATGATCCCGCTCGTAGTCACCTTGGAACGAATATGGGGGTTTGATGATACTTTAAACAATTCGCTCATGGTCTTCCTCCTACTTCTTTCTCTTCGCCAGCTGTATCTTACGCATGGACTTGATCTCCTGGGTCAGCGGTCTCTTTGCGGGGCATACAAAGCTGCAGCAGCCGCATTCGCAGCACTCCATGCCATGATTTGCCACAAATTCCTCTTCTTCAAAGTGTTCCGCATAGCTTGCCAGTCTGCTCGGAATGATCCTTCCGGGGCATGCCTCCACGCAGCGCCCGCAGTTGATGCAGGGACCCGGCTCCATCGCCGCGACATCGTCCTTCGACAATCCCAGAAGCGCAGTCGAGGTCTTTGTCGAGGGCACATTCAGGTCAAACATTCCGAATCCCATCATCGGGCCGCCGCAGATGATCTTCTCGGGGGTCGTCTTAAATCCGCCAGCCTCGTCGAGGATCTCCTGATAGCTCATTCCGATCTTCACCCGGAAGTTTCTCGGGTTCGCCACAGCATCTCCCGTCACAGTGACAATGCGTTCCATCAGAGGTCGTCCCTCAACAACGGCGCGGTAAATCGCAACAATGGTATCTACGTTATTCACAATACAGCCCACGTCAGCCGGCAGCATTGTGGAATTGATCCTGCGCCCGGTCGTCGCGTAGATCAGCTGCCTCTCGCCGCCCTGCGGGTACTTCGTCTTCAATGCCTTCACGCTGATCCTCGGCTCGTCCTTCGTCAGCTGTCTGAGCAGGGAAATGCAGTCCGGCTTGTTATCCTCGACCGCGAGGATTCCCTGCGCATTGTCAAAGAGCTTTAATACAATTTTCAGTCCACCGATCAGCTTCTCCGGTTCCTCCAGCATTCTCCGGTAATCGGAGGTCAGATACGGTTCACACTCCGCACAGTTTGCAATCACATATTCGATTTTCTCAGGCTCCTTCGGAGACAGCTTCACATGGGTCGGGAAACCCGCGCCTCCCATACCGACAATGCCCGCCTCCCGGACAATGTCAATGATCTCCTCCTTGCCGAGCTTCTCCAACGGAGCCTGCGGATAGAATCCAACGTCCTCATACAGGCCATCATTCTCCACAACGATGCTCATGACCATGTCGCCCGTCACTACGCGCCTCGGTTCGATCGTCTTGACCGTACCGGACACAGATGCATAGACAGGCGCCGAAACAAAGCCCCCGCTCTCCGCAATTTTCTGTCCTGTAAGCACTCTGTCCCCCTTGGCAACGATCGCCTTTGCCGGAGCACCGATATGCTGGGACAGCGGATAGACCAGCTCGCTTCCGGGAAGGATGTCCTGAATCGGTTTATCCTTCGACAATTCCTTTCCATCGTAGGGATGTATACCGCCCGCAAATGTCAATTTCGCCATACCTTGCTACGTCCTTTCCTTTCATTCTACCCGAGATTTTCTGTCGAATTTTGCGAAAACCTCTCCCAATAAATATACTATTTTTTTCAATAAAATACTACTGCAAAATTTATTTTTATGCTATCATATTTATAAGTATATTTCACACAGGAGGTTTGTCATGAGAATTTCCGAGGAAACATTAGAGAACTTTTCCATCTCCTACCCGCTTGAACGCCTTGCGCCGCTTGAGCGCATTCTCTTTATTGATATTGAAACCACCGGCTTTACGGCGCGTTCCTCCTATCTGTATCTGATCGGCTGCGCCTATTACCTCGCAGGAAAGTGGCACACGATCCAGTGGATGGCGGAAAATTACAGTCAGGAGGCAGAAATTCTGAATGCCTTCTTTGAATTTTCAAGACTGTACCGCTATCTGATCCATTTTAACGGGAATAACTTTGACCTCCCCTTCATCCAGCAGAAATGTGAGCAGCTGTCCCTGCCGCACAGCTTTGATGCTTTTCAGGGACTTGACATCTACAGACGGATTGCGCCCTACAAGTTTATTCTGCGCCTTCCGAACTGTAAACAGAAGACGCTGGAGCAATATCTTGGAATTGACCGCAAGGATGTCTTCTCCGGCGGTGAGCTGATCGGTCTGTACCACGACTATGTCAAGAATCCGACCGAATTTTCGGAGAACGCCCTCTTCCTCCACAATGCCGACGACCTGAAGGGCATGCTGGAGACGCTTCCCATTCTGGCTTATTATGACCTGTTCAACCAGCCCGTGCGCGCAAAAAAGGTACAGGCTAACTATTACAAGGACGCGAACGGTCATACACGCAAGGAGCTTGTCATCACGATTGCAACGGACACACCGCTGCCCAAACTGATCACTGCCTCCGCAAATGGCTGTCTGCTCCGCGGGGAGGACTCGGTCGTGACCCTGAAAATACCGATCTACGAGGAAGAATTAAAATATTTCTACTCCAATTATCACGATTACTACTATCTTCCGACGGAGGATGTCGCCCTGCACAAGTCGGTTGCGGGCTTCGTTGACAGAGAGCACCGCGTTCCCGCCTCCGCCGCAAACTGCTATACCAGAAAGGTTGCAAACTATCTTCCCCAATGGGATGTTGTGTTTGAGCCCTTCTTCAAGCGGGATTACAAGAGCCGCGAGTTGTTCTTTGAACTGACGGATAAAATGAAAAAGAACCGTCAGGCATTCTCTGATTATGCCGCCCATGTGCTTGCAATGATGGCATCGACCTATTAAGAATGTGCGCCGTCGGGGCGCAACTCATGCAAAAAGGTTCGGGATCTCTCCCGAACCTCTTTTTTTAGCTTTATAATGGTTTCTGATAGAAAAACGAATTTTTCCTCTCATATCCCATCTCTTTGTAGTTCACGATCTGTTCCGTACTGCCGATAAACAGGACTCCACCGGGCGCCAGTGATCTGAAATACTTGCGGAAGACCTCATCCTTGGCCTCCTCCGTAAAATAAATCAGCACATTGCGGCACACGATCATATGGTAGTCCGTCGGATAGATGTCCTTCAATAAATTATGTTCCTTGAAATCCACTCTAGCCTTGATCTCATCGGAGATCTTATAAGACGGCCCCACCTGTGTAAAATATTTCTTCTTCAGATCCTCCGGTACAGATGCAATGCTCTTCGCATCGTACAAACCGACCTTCGCCTTTGCAAGGATCTGCTTGTCGAGATCTGTCGCAAAAATACGGATATTGTTCAGCGGCACATGCCTTGACAAAGCCATCACGAGCGAATACGGTTCATCGCCTGTAGAACATGCCGCGCTCCATATTTTCAGGTTTCTGCCAAATCTCTTGACAAGCTCCGGTATTACCTCTTCATCCAGCAGCTTCCACTGTTCGGGGTTCCGATAAAACTCAGACACATTGATCGTAATATAGCTCACAAACTCTTCAAACAGATCCTTGTCCGTTTTCAGGGCATGTACATATCTGTCATAGCCTTCGATCTTATGCTTTGCAATCAAAGTGTCGATCCGGCGCTTCATCTGCTTTTCCTTGTAGCAGTTGAGGTCTATACTCGTCAGTGACAGCACTTCCCGCTTAAAATATTCATAATCGTATGTCATCGGCATTCACCGTCCCGATTTTTCTTTTCTTAATTATTCTCTTCTGCCTCCTGCGCAGCAATCACTGCATCAATGTTCACAGGGACAACATCCTCATCAGAATCCCCGTTCTCCTGTGTCTCAGGAACAAGCATAGCCTTGATGCTGAGAGAAATCTTTCTGTCAGCCTCGTTGAAGTCAACAACCTTTGCTGTCACTTCATCGCCAACCTTCAATACATCTGCGGGCTTCTCAACATGCTCCTTGGAGATCTGGGAAACATGCAGCAGTGCGTCCACACCGGGCTCCAGCTCAACAAATGCACCGAAGTCTGTCATTCTTGCGACCTTACCGGTAACAATGTTGCCGACAGCGTACTTGCTTGCGGCATCCTTCCAGGGATTTGCATCGTCAAACTTCAGGGAAAGTGCGATCTTGCTGCCGCTGATCTCCTTGATCAGGACCTTCAGCTTATCGCCAACCTTGAACACCTTCTTGGGATGCTCAACACGTCCCCATGACATTTCTGAAATGTGAAGCAGTCCGTCAACACCGCCGAGATCAATGAACGCACCGAAATCCGTGACATTCTTGACAACGCCTTCCACAATGTCTCCCTCGTGGATTCTCTCGAACAGCTCCTTCTGCAGCTCTGCCTTCTGAGCCACAAGAAGCTGTCTGCGATCGCCGATATATCTTCTTCTCTTGGGATTGTACTCGCTGATTACGAACTCAATCTCCTGTCCTGCATACTTTGAGAGATCCTTCTCATAGGAATCGGAAACAAGGCTTGCCGGAATGAAGATTCTTACTTCATCCACAATCACGCTGAGTCCGCCGTCCAGAACCTGGGATACGGTAGCCTTCAGCACCTCTTTGTTGTTGTATGCTTCCTCGATTCTCTTATTTCCTCTGTCTGCTGCAAGCCTCTTATAAGTCAGTACAACCTGCCCCTCACCGTCATTTACCTTCAAAACCTTTACTTCCATGGTATCGCCGGGCTTTACCACCGTCGTCAGATCCAGATTGGAATCATTGGTGTATTCGTTTCTTGTAAGAATACCGTCTGACTTGTATCCGATATTCAAAACGATTTCATCCGCTTTGACATCGATGACTGTGCCTTCGACTACCTCTCCTGAATGTATTGTCTTAATTGAATCTTCCAGCATTTGTTCAAAAGTTAATTCTGACATAATTTTGAACCTCCTCGATTAATTTATTTGGGGTGGAAGCCCCCGCTGTAATACCCACCAGGCGGACAGATTTAGGCAGTTCTAAATGCAAGTCATCCAGTGTCTGTATAAAATAGGTATCCGCACACTCCTCACGGCAGATCTCATACAGCTTCTTGCTGTTTGAACTGTGCTTCCCTCCTATTACGATCATCACATCAGCCTCCCGTGCAAGTGCTCTTGCTGACTGCTGACGTTCCTCTGTCGCGTTACATATAGTATTCACAACACTAACATTGTAACCTTTTTTTTCAAAAATTTCAACTATATATTGAAATTTATTGTAGTTAAATGTCGTCTGAGAGACGACGCATAGCTTTCTGTCCTCCGGCGGTATGAAATTCATCGCCTCCTCCGGCTCCTCCAGCACGGTTGCGGCTTCACAGCACCACCCGACAATTCCCTCCACCTCCGGGTGTCCCGGATTGCCGATAATGACGATGTGGCTGCCTTCTCTGCTCTCCTTCTCGACAATCCTGTGTATCCTTTTCACGAACGGACAGGTGGCATCAATACACTCCAGTCCCTTCTCCTCCAGCAGCTGGTAGATTTCCGCCGGAACGCCGTGTGCGCGGATAATGACCGCCGCGGCCTCTGCACCGCTCTGTGCCGGCAGCTTCTCCAGCGCCTCTCTGTCTTCCAGCACGCCGACACCCTTTTCCATCAGTTCGCGGACAACCTCCTCGTTGTGCACGATAGGTCCATAGGTATATATAGTCTTTCCCTTTGCGAGCTGTTCATACACCGTATCGATTGCACGCTTTACGCCAAAGCAGAAACCTGCGCATTCCGCAAGTCTGATCTCCATGTTCCACCTCTTTCCGTCACCGTTTCCAGCTTTATTCTTTCGCACAGAGCACCGTCAGTTTCTCGACAACCTCCTCGATTGTCATGTCGGAGGTATCCACAAGAACCGCATCCTCCGCCTGCTTCAGCGGGGACGTCTCCCGGTGCATATCACGGTAATCCCGCTCCTCAATGTCCGCCTGGATCTTTTTCAGATCACACGCCTCCCCCTTTGCACGCAGCTCCTCACAGCGCCGCTTTGCGCGGACCTCGCTGCTGGCTGTCAGATAGATCTTCTTCTGGGCATGCGGGAGCACACAGGTTCCGATGTCGCGCCCATCCATGATGCAGTCGCTCTCCGCCGCAAGCTTACGCTGGAGTTCCACCAGCTTTCTTCTCACCTCCGGTATCGGGCTGATCACTGAGGCGGCATTTCCGACCTCCTCCGTGCGCAGATACGCATTCACATTCTCTCCATTCAGGTATACTACCTGAACACCGTCCTCATAGCGGATTGTCACGTCCGCCTCGCCGCATTTCTCGATAATTTTCTCCCTGTCATCCAGAGCAATCTTCTGCCTGACAATAAAGAGCGCCAGCGCGCGGTACATCGATCCGGTATCGACATAGATCAGATTCATCCGCTTTGCGACCGCCTTGGCGATCGTGCTCTTTCCGGCTCCCGCCGGTCCGTCCACTGCAATGTTATAACTCATATGCCACCTCCTGCAAGATGCCCGGTCGACCAGGCGATCTGTAAATTAAAGCCCCCTGTCAGTGCGTCCAGATCCAGCACCTCCCCGGCAAAGTATAAGCCCTTGAGCTTCTTTGATTCCATCGTCGAGGGATTGATGTCTCTTACCGACACACCGCCCCTTGTGATAATTGCTTCCGCGAAATCTCTGGTTCCGCTCACCGTCAGCGGCAGATCCTTGATCAGCCCGGCAAAATGCCGCCGTTCCTCCCGCGAAATCTCGTTTACCTTCTTCTCGGCAGGAATACCGGAATTTTCGACCATCACAGGAATCAGCCTCACCGGGAACAGCCCTCCCAGCGCATTCTTGAACTGACGGCTGTGGTTCTCCTCAAAATCCCTGATCAGCCTCCTGTCAAGCTGTTCTATATCCATCGCCGGCTTCAGGTCAAGATGCACCGCTGTCTCTTTCCCGGGTCTGTAATAGCTGCTCGCCGACAGCACCAGCGGCCCGCTGATGCCAAAATGCGTAAACAGCATTTCCCCGAAACCGTCATAGGCTCTTCGCCCGCCGCACACGAGCGACAGCCCTACATTTTTCAGTGCCAGTCCCATAAGCTCCCCGCACCATTTCTCCTTGATGTTAAACGGTACAAGCGCCGGCTGCGGCTCAATCACCTTATGCCCTGTCTCCGACGCAAAGCGGTAGCCGTCTCCGGTAGAGCCGGTCGACGGGTAGGAGACACCGCCCGTGCATATAATTACCTTATCCGCCTCCATGCGCTTTCCGTCCGACAACAGCACACCCTCTGCCTTTTCCGTGCCGAGCAGCTTCTTCACCTCTGTGCCCAGAAGGACTCTGACACCTCTCTTTTTCAATTCTCTCCGGAACGCCGCGATCACGTCCGAGGAATGATCCGACACCGGAAACACCCGGTCACCCCGCTCCGTCTTCAACGGGCATCCCGCCTGCTCCAGAAACTCCATGACCGCCCTGTTGTCAAAGTCATAAAAAGCGCTGTACAGGAATTTCGGATTCGAGCAGACATTTGCCAGAAGCGTCTCCATATCCGCCGCATTCGTGACATTGCAGCGGCCTTTTCCGGTGATAAACAGTTTCTTCCCGAGCTTCTCATTTTTCTCAATCAGGCAGACATTGTCGCCTCTGTCCGCCGCGGCAACTGCTGCCATCATCCCTGCCGCGCCCCCGCCGACAACAATCACACTGCTCATTCCACGTTCTCCCTTCTGAGCGAATAGTCAAGCATCGGCTCATCATTTATAAAATCAATCTCATCATTCAGGTAGACCTGATAGTTATTCCATGTCTCCTCCAGCGTCTCCAGATTATGTCTGACCTCCTGCGGACATTTCAAGCACAGCGCCACCACCAGCGCGTTAATCACGCTCAGCGGTGCCACAAGGGAATCGACAATGGATACCATGTCACTCCTCGCCAGCAGATTGCAGGAGGAGTAAAGGCTCATCGGCGAATGTGTGGAGTCCGTTACCGCGATCACCTTCGCGTTCCTGTCGCTCGCAAATTCCATCGCCTTCAATGTTCTCATGGAATATCTCGGGAAGCTGATTCCGATAAAGCAGTCCTTCTCCCCGATCCTTATCATCTGTTCAAAGGTCTCGCTGACGCTGGTCGTCTTCAACAGCACGACACCACCCCGGATCATATTCAGATAAAAGTGCAGAAATTCCGCCAAGGGTTCATTACTGCGCAACCCCATGATATAGATGGTCTCCGCCTCCAGAATCGTATTTACCGCCGACTCGAAAGCCGCCGGATCAAGATTATCTATCGTATGCTGCAGCTTTTCAATATCGGAGGTTATAACCGAGGTGAGCACCTCAGACTGCGAGCTTCTGCCGTATTTTGCATCCATCCTCTGTACGGTGCTGAGCTTACCCTTCACACATTCCTCAAGCGCTCTCTGGAATTTGGGATAGCCATCGTAGCCAATGCCCGATGCAAAGCGCACAACCGTTGACTCACTGATGCCCAGCATCTCTCCCAGCTTTGCCGCTGTCATGAAAACCGCCTGATCGTAATGCTCCGAGATAAAATTTGCAATCGCCTTGTGGCTCTTGCTCATTCTGTCATATTGTTCCGATATTCTGTCCAGAATATCATATTCTCTCGCCATGTCGCGCTTCCCCCGTTATATCTTCGCAATAAAGGCTCTGTAGGAGTTTTCCAGCAGTTCCCTTGTCTGTATATCCGTCAGGTCATAGTCGCCGGTCAGAGACATACATGCCGCCCCATGAATAAAGATCCACATTTTCATAAAAAGCTCCTGTGGATTCGGACAGCCCGCAACTCTGGCAAGGTTGATCTCGTAAACCACATTTCCCTCTGAACCGTTCAGCAGCTCGTACATACTCTTATGTCCTTCGCTGTGATTTACAAACAGCAGTTCAAACAAATGCCGTTCCTGCCTGGCAAAGGCAATATATGCCATGCCGAGATTGGCAAACGGTGTCTTTCCCATGCGGGGATAGAGACTGTAAAAATCCCGGAAAAATTCGGCAGCCCTCTCATACACTGCGCCCCAAAGCTCCTCCATATTCTTATACACTCTGAAAATCGGCTGCGTGGAGCACCCCGCCTTCGCCGCCACCTTCCTCGCTGTGACGTTTGCAAACCCCTCTTCTCTGGTCATTGCAAATGCAGTATCCAGAATCCTGTCTATCGTGATCGACTCTTTCCTTGCCATTTTCCCACCAAGTACCTCTCTGTTCCGGTATCTCTAACAGATACGCTTTCTCTCTCCGTAACATATGTTATTTTACAGACTTGTCCTCCGCCTGTCAAGGGCATAAAAAACCCGCAGAAACCATATTCCGATTTCTGCGGGAACTGTGCCATAGATCACATGGATCGTAATCCATTGTGCCTTATATCATTCGCTTTGTCAAGCCCTTTTACATAATTTTTTATACAGGGTAAGCGCCGTTTTTGGTGTCCGCCTGTGTCATGTCAACCTTTTCCTGCTGCGCCTGACGGTACTTGAAGAAATCAGTAGCAACCTGAGGGAACAGTGCATAGGAAAGGACATCCTCATCCTGCTGCTTCCATTCCTTCATCTCATTCTCCAGCTTATCCATCTCTGCGGGAAGTGTATCTGCGAAACGTCCTGTCAGTCTCTTCTCGCCGGGGATAACCTTGTCGATGACTTCCTGACTCATAGGCTTAACTGTCTGTCCGTACTCTCCACGCAGTACAGCCTTGGTCTCCTTCGTTGCCATCTTGTATCTCTCGCCCATCAGTACGTTGAACACCGCCTGTGTGCCGACGATCTGTGAAGAAGGCGTAACCAGAGGGGGCTCACCGAGATCCTTACGAACCTCAGGGATCTCCTTCAATACGTCATAATACTTATCCTCTGCGTTCTGCTCCTTCAGCTGGCTTACCATGTTGGAAAGCATTCCGCCGGGTACCTGATAGAGCAGGGTCTTGATGTCTACGCCCATTACCTTGGGATTCAGAAGTCCGTTCTTCAGGCACTCGTCTCTGTAAGGACGGAAGTAGTCTGCGATCTCTGCCAGAAGGTTCTGGTCAAATCCGGTATCATACTCGGTTCCGCGGAAGGTCTCAACCATAACCTCGGTTGCAGGCTGGGAGGTTCCCATTGCGAACGGGCTGATTGCTGTATCGATCACATCTACACCGGCTTCAACAGCCTTCAGATAGGTCATGCTTGCAACACCGGAGGTATAGTGGGTGTGCAGCTGGATCGGCAGCTTTGTGTTCTCCTTCATTGCCTTGATCAGCTCACTTGCCTTGTAAGGTACAAGAAGACCTGCCATATCCTTGATACAGATGGAATCTGCACCCATCTCCTCGATCTTCTTCGCCATGTCTGCCCAATACTCCAGTGTATAAGCGTCGCCGAGCGTGTAGGACAGCGCTACCTGTGCATGTCCTCTGCCCTCCTGCTGCTTCATTCTGTTGGTGGCATTTACTGCCTCCTGCAGGTTGGGAAGGTAGTTCAGGCAGTCGAAGATACGGATGATGTCGATACCGTTTGAGATAGACTTCTGTACGAATGCGTCTACAACATCATCTGCATAAGGTCTGTAGCCAAGGATATTCTGTCCACGGAACAGCATCTGCAGCTTGGTGTTCTTGAATCCGTCGCGCAGCTTACGAAGTCTGTCCCACGGATCTTCCTTCAGGAAACGTAAGGACGCATCAAAGGTTGCTCCGCCCCAGCACTCTACAGAATGATATCCGACCTTGTCGAGCTTATCTACAATGGGAAGCATGAACTCGGTAGGCATTCTGGTTGCGATCAGGGACTGATGAGCATCACGCAATACTGTCTCCGTAATTTTAATCGGTTTCTTTATTGTTTCTGACATTACGATTTTCCTCCATATAAAATTAGTTAATGCTAAAGCTGTGCATTTATTGCGCGCTTCGCGCCTTTCCGCCAGTTGCACTGTGCCGGCGGCTTAAAGCTGTGCATTCATAGGCTCTTCGAGCCTATTTCATCGCACTTCGCGCCTTTCCGCCGGCTACGCTGTGCATTCATAGGCTCTGCGAGCCTATTTCATCGCGCTTCGCGCTCTATATGCCGGTGCGCAGTTTCCTCGCTGTTCGTGCAAGCACGACAGCGGGGAAATTGCGCCGGCATGCACAGCTTTAAAATACCCCGAATATCGCCATGAAGGTACCGGCTGCAACAGCGGTACCGATAACGCCTGCTACGTTAGGTCCCATTGCGTGCATCAGCAGGAAGTTTGTGGGATCTGCTTCCGCGCCGACCTTCTGGGAAACACGTGCTGCCATAGGTACGGCAGACACACCTGCGGAGCCGATCAGCGGGTTCGTCTTTCCATGTGTCATTACACAGAGCAGCTTACCGAAGAGGATACCCGCAGCTGTACCGAATGCAAATGCGATCAGTCCGAGACCTACGATCTTCAAAGTATCCATGTTCAGGAATGCCTCTGCACTTGTCGTTGCACCTACGGAGGTTCCCAGCAGGATAACGACAATGTACATCATTGCGTTGGAAGCTGTCTCAGTCAGCTGTCTTACCACGCCGGACTCCTTGAAGAGGTTGCCGAGCATCAGCAGACCTACCAGAGGAGCTGTCGTAGGAAGAATCAGACAAACTACGATAGTAACAATGATGGGGAACAGAATCTTTTCCAGCTTTGTAACAGGACGAAGCTGACCCATCTTGATCTTACGCTCTTTCTCCGTCGTGAAGAGCTTCATGATCGGCGGCTGGATAACCGGAACCAGTGACATGTAGGAATATGCCGCCACTGCGATCGGTCCGAGAATCGCCGTCTGTCCGAGCTTACCGGCAAGGAAAATCGATGTAGGGCCGTCCGCACCACCGATGATGGAGATAGCGGCAGCTGCCTTGTCGTTGAAGCCGAGCCAGATTGCTCCGAAATATGCAGCGAAGATACCGAACTGCGCCGCAGCTCCCAGCAGGAAACTCTTGGGGTTTGCGATCAGGGGACCGAAGTCCGTCATCGCGCCGACACCCATGAATATCAGTGAGGGCAGAATCGCCAGCTCGTCTAACTTATAAAAGTAATACAGCAGGCCGCCGGCACCGTTAGCCGCGTCCTCTGCGTGAAGCATGATGTCGGGATAGATATTAACCAACAGCATACCAAAGGCTATCGGAACCAGAAGCAACGGTTCAAACTCCCAGCGAATAGCCAGATAAAGAAAGAAGCACGCAACTGCTATCATAAGGTAATTTCCCCATGTCAGGTTAAAAAACGCTGTCTGATGAAGCAGGTTGCTAAGCGTAGAACCTATGTATTCCATTTGTTGACCTCCTGTTGTCGTTGTCTATAGTTGGTACAATGCCGTGCCAGCCATAAAGCTTAGTTCATGGTTGCGAGAACAGCACCTGCCTCAACAGCATCGCCGACAGCGACATCGATACTTGCAACAGTTCCATCCTGAGGAGCAACAACCGGAATCTCCATCTTCATTGCCTCAATGACAACAACAGCATCTCCTGCCTTGACAGCATCTCCGGGCTTCTTCTCCAGCTTGAATACCTTACCAGCTGCGCCTGCCTCAATCTTTACGCTGCCTGCTGCGCCGGATGCTGCAGGTGCTGCTGCCGGAGCTGCGGGTGCTGCCTTGGGAGCTACAGGAGCTGCCTTGGGAGCTGCGGGAGCCTTTGCTGCAACGGGTGCTCCTGTGGATGCGCCCTCTTCTACTGTTACATCATACACGTTTCCATTTACGGTAATGGTATAGTTCTTCATTTTTATTATCCTCCATTTATTTAGCGTCTTCTGATAGAACGTACAACAAATCCATCTGTGGATGTCTCTCCACGATATGCCGCAATTGCAGCTGCAATAGCTGCAACGAGCTCACAGTCATCTGTTTCAGCCACCGTCTCCTGTACCACAGGCTGTGCCGCTGCAGGTGCTGCCGCAACCGTCTCCGGTACTGCCTTCTTTTCCTTCTTACGGTTTGCCATTGCCTCCTGCAGCTTGGGAATAAACTGCATTGCCGAAATGATAAAGCTGATCAGGATCAGTACAAGGAATACCGTTCCCATACCGATCAGCGTGTTCAATGCCGCCCTGCCCATCAGCTCTCCCATGGAAGAAACGGGATTCAGCGCCGCAGATTCCAGCTTAAGGAACATATCATTTGAGAAAATGATCTCCGCAGAAGCATTCTTCTTTTCGCCTGTGACATCGACATTGACAATGATCTGCTTTCCGTCGATCTTGGAATCCGCCTCGCCGACGCTTACCACGCTTCCCATGCTCTCCAGAGCCGAGCTGAAGGATTCAATCGCCGTTGTCACCGCATAGCCGTCAACCTGTAAGCCGAAATACTGTTCGCAGAGATATTCGATCTCTTCATTGGTCAGATCTGCTGAAGTGAACTCCTCTGTGTTGCAAAGGTAGTCCGTGAAAAGAGGAACGATAGAAGCTGCAAGCTGCTCGGCGTTGTCAACCTTCTGCTGCTCATACGCCGTCAGTTCCTCCCCGCTTCCGCAGGCGGTCAGTCCGAAGATACAGGTAAGCATACAAACTAAAGCCATCAATCTCTTCTTCATCTTAACTATAATCACCTTTCTATACTGTTCCGTGCTTTTTAACCGGACGGTCCTCGCTCTTGGTAAAGAGCATCTCAAAGGCACCGATGACATACTTTCTGGTGTCGGCAGCCTCTACGATCCTGTCCACATATCCTCTCCTTGCAGCGCTTACTGCGGAAAGCTGTAATGCCTCGTATGCGGCAGCCTTCTCATTGATCACGTCAGCACCCTGTCCGTCGTACATGATCTTTGCAGCCAGCTTGCCGTCCATAGCACCGATCTCAGCGTTCGGCCATGCATATGTGATGTCAGCGCCAAGCGCCTTGGAATTCATAACAGTTGCCGCTGTTCCGAGCGCCTTGCCGATAATGACATTCACCTTGGGAACAGTTGCATTTGCAAATGCATATGTAAGCTTTGCAGCAGCCTTTGCGATGCCCTTTTCAGAGCACATGGTTGCCTTATAGCCCTTTACGTTGGTGAGCGTCAGCACAGGAATGTCAAATGCGTCGCAGAAATTAACGAAGTCAGCAGCCTTTTCACAGCCCTCCCTGGAGAGAACCGCATCCAGCTTCTCTGCAACCTTGCCTTCCTCGTCGCAGATCTCGCTTCTGTTTGCCACAGCGCCTACCGTAACGCCGTCCAGCTTCAGGAAGCCCACAACCATCTCCTTGCCGTAGTTCTTCTTCACCTCGAAGAAGTCACTGTCATCCGCAATAACAGCCAGAGCGATGGAGGTATCGCCGACACAGCCGGCAAGCTCTGCATTCACGCGGTTCAGATCATCCGTGCACTCGACAATGTCGCTGCCCTCGTTATTGTTGGAGGGAAGGAATGCAATCAGATCGCGGATCTTTGCAATAACAGTCGCCTCGTCAGCCACTACATCGACAATGCCGCTCTCCTCCGACTGGAATGCAGCGGAAGCGGAATCACACTTTGTGACAACATTTCCGTCCAGTGCGTTCGGTGCATTGACGAACAGCTTTGCATTCTTCTCTTCCATGAAAGTAAAGTCTGTCATGGTAGGGAACAGAGCAAGTCCACCGCCGCAGCTGCCGAGAATTGCCGTGATCTGGGGAACCACACCGGAAGCAAGTGTCTGCTTCATGTAGATCGCACCGAAAGCATTCAGTGCATCTGTTGCCTCCTGTAATCTAAGTCCCGCAGAATCGATCAGACCGATGACAGGCGCTCCTGTCTTCATTGCCAGATCATAGATGTTGGCAATCTTCCTTGCATGCATCTCACCGATCGTGCCGTTCATCACGGACGCATCCTGGCTGTACACATACACGGGCTTACCTCCAATTACTCCGTAGCCGGTCACGCAACCGTCTGAAGGAGTTTCGTCTGGTTTCATATTGAAATCCGTAGCCCTTGCAGTTACAAGTCCGCCGATTTCAACGAAACTGTTGTCGTCGAGTAAAGCTGTGATTCTTTGACTCGCTTTTGAAGTAGTACTCATGCTTTCAGTCCTCCGTTTATAATAAATAGATAGAAACAATTTAATACAGGAAATCTAAAAAAACCAAAATCCCCCGATTATTGTCTTGACTAGTATAACACAAAAAATGCAACCCGCAAAGAGCGAATTGCATTTTTTTGTTTTTCTTTTATTTTTCTTCCTCCGCGTGAAGAATTTTCATGAATTCCTCGCCCGTGATCGTCTCCTTCTCATAGAGATATTTCGCCAGCTCGTGCAGCTTGGACTGATGCGTCTTCAAAAGTCCCATCGCCTTGTCATAGCCCTCGCGCACCGTTTCGATGACCATGTCATCCACCTCGGCAGCCATCTCCGGCGAACAGCTTAAGGAACTGTCTCCACCGAGATAAGCATTGGTCTGCGTCTCCAGTGCAACCATGCCGAACCTGTCGCTCATTCCGTAGCGCGTAATCATTGCCCTTGCAAGCTTTGTCGCCTGTTCAATATCGTTCGATGCCCCCGTCGTTATCGAATTGAAGATCAGCTTCTCGGCACAGCGTCCGCCGGTCAGGGTAGCGATCTTATTTTTCAGCTCCTCCTCCGACATCAGGTTCCGCTCCTCAGCATCCACCTGCATCGTATAGCCGAGCGCCCCGGAGGTACGGGGAATGATCGTGATCTTTGTGACAGGCGCCGAATCCGTCTGCAGCGCCGCCACAAGGGCATGTCCGATCTCATGGTAGGCGACAATCAGCTTCTCCTTCGACGAAAGGACCTCATTCTTTTTCTGGTATCCGGCGATGACCGTCTCGATGCTCTCCTCCAGATCTGCCTGGGTGACAAACTTCCGGTTCTCCCTCACGGCCTTTAATGCTGCCTCATTCACCATATTGGCAAGCTCTGCGCCGGACGCACCGGATGCCGCCCTCGCAATGGCGTTAAAGTCAACATTGTCCGCAAGCTTTACCTTTCTCGCATGAACCTTTAAAATTTCCTCTCTTCCCTTGAGGTCGGGCAGCTCCACCGGGATTCTCCGGTCGAAACGCCCCGGTCTTAAGAGCGCGGGATCAAGGGTGTCGGGCCGGTTCGTTGCCGCGAGTATGACGACACCCTTGGAGGCATCGAAGCCGTCCATCTCCGTCAACAGCTGGTTCAGCGTCTGCTCGCGCTCATCGTTTCCGCCCATGCCGCCACTGTCACGCTTTTTACCTATGGTATCGATCTCATCGATGAAGACAATGCAGGGAGCCTTCTCATTCGCCTGCTTAAACAGGTCACGCACCTTCGACGCTCCCATGCCGACAAACATCTCCACAAATTCCGAACCGGATATGGAGAAAAAGGGAACCTCCGCCTCACCGGCAACCGCCTTTGCAAGCAGCGTCTTACCTGTTCCGGGAGGACCTACCAGCAGTGCTCCCTTCGGGCACACCGCCCCGATCTCCTGATATTTCTGGGGATTGTGAAGGAAATCCACAATCTCCGCCAGCAGCTCCTTCGCCTCATCCTCACCGGCAACATCGTTAAAGGTGATGCCTGTCGTGGACTCCACATATACCTTGGCGTTGCTCTTGCCAAACTGCATGAACGGGCTTCCCGCCGTTGCTCCGCCCATCTTGTTCATAAGGAGCCTTGTCAGAAGCTGTCCCAGCCCCCAGAAGATAAGAATCGGCAGAATCCACACGAGCAGGAAATTCAGGATGGGATTCATCTCCTTCTGCGCCACTCGTCCGAACTCGCATCCGGCATCCTGCAGCCGGTTCACCAGCTCCGGATCATCAAAGGTCGCTGTCTCGTAAAGCTGCGCCTCCTCACTCTTATCCGTAAAGTAGATCATGTCACCGTTCAGCTCCACCCTGGAGACCTGCTTCTGATCAACCATCGTCAGAAATGTGCCGTAATCCACTTCTTTTACACGGTTTGCTCCGATGTTCGGAAACAGAAAGATATTCAGCAGTAACAATGCCACCAGTGCAATGGTGTAATAGAAAAGCAATGGTTTCTTAGGTTTTTCAACTTTTTTCATTTCCCTTTTCCTCCTTCACGCACAGACCTTCCATAGCTTTGCCTGTACTATAGCGCAAGCAGGATTCCCCAGTCAATAAAGAGACTCTGTATTATTCTTAAAAAAGTGTAAACAAATATAAAATTCAGAAGATGCAATATCTGGAAAGGATCTGGGAGACGCACCACGCAAAGTCAATTTTTTTCACCGCCTCCGTCGTCACGATGCCCTCCCTCAGATACACCATGTCTCCCACGCTGTATGTAATCTCTCCCACCTCCGTTCCTGCCTCGACGGGAGCCTGCAGCTGCTTCTCGATCCGGTATTCCACCTTCACTTCCTCATCCGCACGCATAAGAATTCCTTCCACAGATTTTTCGCCTGCTCCGCCAGCCAAAGAATCCAAGCCACCATACTCCGCCGTCCCCCTGCCCTTTATCACGGTATCAGTATACGCAGTTTCCCCCAGAATATACGTCTGTCCGTTTAAAACAGGAATCGGCTGCAGCCCGCTCTCGTCAAAGGCGATTTCCTCGTCCCGGAAGCTCCGGTAGAAAAAGTGATCCACACCATACTGCATCAGTTCCCTCGTATCGCTCCACTTCCATGTCTTATGGTTCGGCCATCCGCAGGCAAGCAGCGTCACGACAAAGGTTCTTCCGTCCCGTTTCAGAGAGCCCACATAACAGTAGCCCGCCTTGTTGGTAAAGCCCGTCTTGCCGCTGAGCGCCCCGTCCATCATGTTAAGGAAGGCATTGTGATTGACGCAGGAATAGCCTCTGCCGTTCGCGGAAAAGCTGTAATTCTGCGTCCTCGTAATCTCCAGAAAATCTTCGCGCTTTTCGGACTCCCCGATGCAGTAGCTCATGATCCGAGCAAGCTCCGCCGCCGTCGTGCTGTGCTCCTTTGTAATCACCGTGCCGTCCTGCAGGGTAAACTCCTGTGTCGCATCCAGACCGTTCGGCGTGATGAACCAGCTGTCCCGGCAACCGAGCTCAACCGCCTTCTCATTCATCAGTCTCGCAAATGCCGCGACCGCCTGCTTACTCTCCTCCACCGTGTAATCGGATGCCTCCTTTCCGGCGAGCTCCGGCGCAAGCAACTTCCTTCCGACATGCTCCGCAAGCGCCACCGCGGAATCATTATGCGATTCCAGCATCAGGGAATACAGCAGATCGCGCACCGTGTATTCCTCTCCTCTTCTGATCCCGAGATGCACCTTCGGCATACCGGCGGCGTAGGAGGAGGTCTTCAGGGTCTCGTCCAGAGAGGCATTCTCCAGAACGACAATACAGGTCAGTATCTTAGTCGTGCTCGCCATCGCCATCGGCGTATCCGCATTCTTCCCGTAGAGAACCCTCCCCGTGTCCGCATCCATCAGCACCGCCGCCGTTGCATACAGCGAAATCTCCTCCGCCGGATCGCTGCCCTCCGCTGCCGCTGACAGCTTTACCGCAAGAAAAAGGGCACAAAAAAAGCCCCATACTGTTTTTTTCATCCGCACTTTTCCGATACCCGCAAAATATGGATTTAAAACAGTATATGAGGCTTTCCCTCTAAATATCCAGCTGCATCTGCACTTCCGCTTCCGCCTGCTGCTTGAATTCTTCCACCTGCACCGGATTCAGCTCCGGCAGATCCTCCAGACTCTTGACGCCAAAGCATCTCAGAAACTGCTCCGTCGTCCCGAAGAGCAGCGGTCTTCCCGGCGCATCCAGCCTGCCGAGTTCCGTGATCAGATCATATTCCAGTAGCTTATTGATCGCGTGGTCACAGCTGACACCTCTCACCCGCTCCACCTCGATCCTCGTCACCGGCTGCTTATAGGCAATGATCGACAGGGTTTCCAGAACGGTGTCCGTCAGGGTCATTTTCCGGGGTGTCTTGGCAATCTTGATCAGATATTCGTACATCTCTGACTTTGTACAGAGCTGCACCGCATCGTCGAACCATGTCAGCGCAATTCCTCTGTCACTCCTGGCATAACGCTTCTCCATGCCTTTCAATATCTCTTTTGTTGTCTTTACATCCTCTTCGATCACCTCGGCAAGACTTTTCACCTCAACCGAGTCTCCCATCGTAAACAGTATTGCCTCCAACACCGCCTCCGCCTTGGTTCGCTCCATAAATGTCCCTCACTCATCCCCTCACATCTGTGATGTGATCATGATGTCATCAAAAATATTTTCCTGACAGATCAGTATCTTCCCCGTCTTCATCAGCTCCAGAATCACCAGAAAGGTGACGATCACTTCCATCTTGCTCGACTGCTTTTCCAACAGCTTGCGGAAGCTGAAAGCTCTGTGCTCCTTCGCATACGCCTCGACATAGAGCGTCTTCGCATCCATGTCGATCTCTTCCTTCTCGATATTGCCGTAATGGCTTCTGATCGGGTCGATCTTGTCCTCCTGCTTCCGCACGATAGACTTAAAAATTTCATGCAGCTTGTTCAGTGTCATATCCCCGACCAGCTCTTCATAATCCACCGGCTGTCTGTAGGCTGCAACCTCCTCCGGCAGTCTCTGCTCGCGGTAAAGATTCCTCGCTGCATCCACCTGCCTGTCCCTCAGCTCAAAGGACATGTATTTATACATCTTATATTCCAACAGCTTCTGTACCAGTTCCGCTCTCGGGTCTTCTTCCTCGCCTTCCTCATTGACCTCCTTGGGAAGGAGCATTCTGCATTTAATGTCGATCAGTGTGGCTGCCATGACAAGAAATTCACTCATCACATTCATGTCATCGGTTTCCATATTCTTTATGTACGCCAGATACTGCTCCGTGATCTCCACAATGGGAATATCGTAGATGTCGATTTTATTTTTATCAATCAGATGCAGCAGAAGATCCAGCGGACCCTCGAACACCTCAAGTTTTACCGGTATCGCCATAGTTTCCTCAATGTATGTCGGTTCAGAATTTGTAACAGTTCAGATTTTACATCAGTTCCGGCGTGAAGTCAACCACCCAGAGTTCGCCGGGATTAAACAGCCTCACCGGGATCGTGTGTGAGCCGAGCCCCCTGCTCAGCAGCATGACGGAGTCCCCCTCCCGGAACACACCGCCGTCATACTTCGGGAACGGCGCCAGACTCGGCGAGACAAGTCCCTTTCCCCAGAACGGCACTCTGACAATTCCTCCGTGCACATGCCCCGAGACTGTCAGATCCGCTCCCCACTGCGCATATCTCGGAAAGTACTCCGGATTATGCGCCAGCAGAACCGTATAACACTCCTTGTCCGGCGCGCCGAGTGTCTTTTTCAGATACGCCTCATCCATCTCCGGCTTTCCGAAGCGCTTATAATACTGCTTCGCAATCTCCGCTCCGTAAACGACAACGCCGAGCTCTGCAAGCTCCGCATGTCCGTTCACAAGCGGCTCAATCCCCATATCCGCCAGCGCCTCTGCATAGTGCTCTGCCATATCCCCGTACTTTTCCGGGTACAGCTTCAACCGGTGCTCGTGGTTGCCGTTTGCATAGTAGACCGGATAGTCTTCCCTGAGCTTTTTCAGGAAGTTTACTGCCACATCCAGCTTTTTCCCCGGCTTTGCCGTCGGAATGTCCCCCGCGACCAGAATCATATCCGGCTTCTGCTCCCTGATTGCCGCCAGAAGCCGCTCATTCTCTTTTCCGTAACGCTTATTGTGAAGGTCCGCGACCACAACCGCCCTGAAAGGCTTTCTGATGCGTCTGTCCTTAATTTTCAGTTCGCGCACGACAAAGCGGTTACTGTCATACAGCGCCACCCAGACAAACACCACACAGATTATCCCTAAAACGGTTATCAAAATATCAGCCATCGTACTCCTCCACGCCCGTACCTCTATAAAAGGTAAAATCCGACCACTTTTTTTAGGTAATCCAGATACCCCGCCTTCTCCACTGTCGCCCCGTACAGGATTGGCACGCTCCCGATCTCACTGCCGTTCAGCAGATACCTTGCCTTTCCCGCTTCACCACCCTCTGTCACGGGTGCCTGAACGGATTCCGGCAGTTCAATCACCTTCTCGACCGCCTCAAGGTTATTTCCGGCAATGTCAAGATAGCGGAACTCACCGCCAAAGCACAGCGGCACTTCCTCCTCGACACCGCGTTCTACCGGCATCCGGGGCAGGACTTCCTTATTTTCATCCACATAGACATTGCACACGCCGAAGCCATAAGTCAGAAGAGTCTGGGCATCCGCAAATCTCGTCTTATAGTCCGGCGCTCCCATGACCACAGCGATCAGATCAATCCCATCCCTGCTCGCCGTCGCCGAGATACAATATTTCGCCTTGCTCATGGAACCCGTCTTGAGACCGGTCGCATATTGATATTGCTTCAACAGCTTATTTGTGCTGTTAAGTGTAAACTTACTGCTGCCCTGTCTTGTCTCATGCATGATATCCTCCATCCAGATCTTCGTATATTCAAAGATCTGCGGATGATTCACCGTCAGCTCCCGTGACATGACCGCGACATCCCTCGCACACGAATAATGGTTGTCGGACTCGCTCAGTCCGCAGCAATCCTCAAAATGCGTGTCAACCATGCCAAGCTCCAGCGCCCGTTCATTCATCATTTCGACAAACGCCTGCTCACTGCCTGCAATATGCTCCGCCACCGCGACGCTGGCATCGTTTCCCGAGGATACCACAATGCATTTAATCATGGTGTCGAGGGTCTGCGTCTCCCCAGCCGCCAGATAGACCTGCGAGCCCCCCATCGAGCTTGCATATTCACTCGTCAGCACCTCGTCCGTCAGCTTGATCTTCCCCGCATCCAGTGCCTCAAAGGTCAGGAGCAGCGTCATGATCTTTGTAATGCTTGCCGGGCTGCGCCGCTCTGCCGAATTCGACTCGTAAATGACCTGTCCTGTCGAGCTCTCTATTAAAATGACGGAAGGGGATGAAACAGAAACATCCGCACTGACCGGCAGTGCCGTCGATACCCATAGGATCAACGCTAAAAACAGCGACACCAAAGATTTTTTTCCAAACATAATCTGCCACACTCCTGACGCACGATACTATTTATAAGTATGACAGCTTTTCACCCGGTAGAACAGAAAACCCCCGGTCAGTTCAACCGAGGGTCTGCTAACGTTTTTAGTTATATTTACGCTTTCTAGCTGCTTCAGACTTCTTCTTGCGTCTTACGCTAGGCTTCTCGTAATGCTCACGCTTGCGAATCTCCTGCTGAATACCAGCTTTAGCGCAGCTTCTCTTGAAACGGCGCAGTGCGCTGTCCAGAGTCTCGTTCTCTTTTACGATTACGTTTGACATCTCTACCCGACCTCCCTTCAGTCCCTCAAGTAACATGACTGATTGGGTTAATATTATGTATTACAGCATTGCTGCCGCATACACACTAAGTATTATAGCATAAATGTTTCATCCGTCAACAGTTTTTTTACAAAAAGCCACAGACGTTTTACTTCTCATCAGGCAAGCTGGCTCTCCAGCACCTTTGCCGCCTCTGCGACCGCAGCCGGAATACCGGCAGGATTCTTTCCTCCCGCCTGTGCCATATTCGGGCGTCCGCCGCCGCCACCGCCGACAAGCGCTGCGATTCCCTTGATGAGATTTCCGGCATGAGCGCCCTTTGCAATCGCGCCGTCCGTCGCCATGGAAATCATGTTTACCTTGCCGTCCAGATTGGACAGCAGTACGACAACACCCTCACCAAGCTTTGCCTTTAACTGGTCGCCCAGATCGCGCAGTCCGTTCATATCGACACCGTCAACATTGACAGCAAGCAGCTTGACTCCCTTAACCTCCTGCACCTGATTCATGACATCACCGAGTGCAGACTGTGCGAGCTTCGCCTTTAAGGATTCGTTTTCCGAACCCAGCTGCTTCAGCTCCGCCTGCATATGCTGAATCTTGTCGTTCAATGCAGCCGGTGTGCACTTCGCCGCTGCCGCTGCCTTTGCAAGATTCTCCTCAAGCGCCTGATAGTATGCCATCACATTTGCTCCGGTGAGCGCCTCAATTCTTCTGACACCCGCAGCGACACCGCTCTCGGAAAGAATCTTGAAATATGCAATCTCGCCGGTATGCTTAACATGCGTACCGCCGCAGAGCTCTCTGGAAAAATCTCCCATGGAGACAACGCGCACGGTCTCGCCGTATTTCTCTCCGAACAGAGCCATAGCGCCGCTCTTCTTTGCTTCCTCAATGCTCATGACATCCGTAACGACAGGCAGATCCTCCGCGATCTTCTCATTGACGAGAGCTTCCACGCACGCAAGCTCCTCCTGCGTCATCGCCTGTGAATGGCTGAAATCGAAACGGGTTCTGCTGCCGTCCTGATAGGAGCCCTGCTGCTCTACACGATCGCCGAGCACCGCACGCAGTGCGCTCTGCAGCAGATGGGTCGCAGAATGGTTCTTACAGATATTTTTACGGTTGGCAGTATCAACCGCCAGCTCCGCAGCTTCCTTTACCTTGATCGTGCCGGAAACAACCTTACCGATATGTCCGATTCTTCCGCCGGCGATCTTCACCGTCTCCTCCACCTCAAAGCTGCCGCTCTCGGTGCGGATGACACCGGTATCGCCCTTCTGACCGCCCATGGTTGCGTAGAACGGAGTCTTCGCCGTGATGATTGTTCCGTTATCGCCCGCCCTCAGGGCATCGGTCAGCTCTGTCTCGTTTGCAACGGCAAGAATCTCTGCGTCTGCCGTCAGTGTATCGTATCCGACAAATTCGCTGGTCAGCCCGGCATCCAGTGCGTCAAACACGCCTGTGCCCGCCGCATTCAGCTTTGCGGAGAAATTCTGTCCCTCTCTCGCCTTCTGCTTCTGCTCTTCCATGGCAGTCTCGAATCCGGCCTCATCGACCTTGAGGCCTTCCTCTTCCGCCAGCTCGACCGTCAGCTCGATGGGGAAGCCGAAGGTATCATAGAGATAGAATGCCGACTTTCCGTCGATATCCTTCTTATTCTCAGCGCGCTTCTGCTCAAGAATCTTGTAAAATTCCTTCATGCCGTTTTCCAGCGTGCTCTCAAAACGTGCAATCTCTTTCTGCAACTCAGAGAGAATGAACTCCCGGTTCTTCTTTAAGAGCGGATAGCTTTCGCCGTAAATCTGATCGATGTACATTCCGCCAATCGTCAGAAGGTGCTCGGTACCGAGGTTCAGGCTGCGTCCGTGTCTCACCGCGCGGCGGATCAGACGGCGGAGCACATAGCCTGCGCCCGCATTTGAGGGCAGGAGCTTCGCCTCGTCGCCGATCAGCATAATGCTGGTACGGATATGGTCTGCGAGGATGCGCATTGACTTTGTCAGCTTCTCATCCTGCTCATACTTCACGCCGGAGGTCTTCTCGATATAGGCGATAATCGGCGCGAAGAGATCCGTCTGGTAAACGTCCTTCGTCCCGTTCAGGAATGCCAGAATACGCTCCAGTCCCCAGCCGGTATCAACGTTCTTCTGCTTCAACGGGGTCAGTGAACCGTCCTGATGCTTCTCATACTGCATAAACACGTCGTTGCCAAGCTCCGTATATTTTCCGCAGTGGCAGCCGGGGCCGCAGTCCGGACCGCAGTCCGGCTTGTCGGCAACATAGAACATCTCGCTGTCCGGGCCACAGGGACCATACTCCAGTCCCCACCAGTTATCCTCGGCAGGCAGATAATAGATCTTATCCTTATGGAAGCCGGAAGCGATCCTGTAGGTCGCCCCCTCCTCGTCTCTCGGCGCATTGTCATCTCCTGCAAACACCGTCGCGGCAAGGTGATCCGCGTCAAAGCCGAATACCTGCGTCAGAAGCTCAAAGCTCCACTGGCAGCGCTCCTTCTTGAAATAATCTCCGAGGCTCCAGCTTCCCATCATCTCAAAGAAGGTAACGTGGCTCTTGTCGCCTACGGAGTCAATGTCGTTGGTACGCACACAGCCCTGCACATTGCAGAGTCTGGTTCCGAGAGGGTGCTTCTGTCCTAGAAGATAAGGCATCAGCGGCTGCATTCCCGCAACATTAAACAGCACTCCCGTAGAGCCGTCCGATACAAGCGATACAGCTCCTACATCCACATGTCCGCGGTCGATGTAAAACTGCTTCCATGTTTTTCTCAGTTCATCCGAAGTGAATTGTCTCATGATCAGCCTCTCCTTATCCTAGAACGTAAACTTGTCCGCAAAGTATGCGTCAAGCTCCGTTATTGCCACGCGCTCCTGCTCCATGGAATCCCTGAAACGTACTGTCACGCAGCCATCCGTCTCGGACTCAAAGTCGTAGGTCACACAGAACGGTGTTCCGATCTCGTCCTGACGGCGGTATCTCTTTCCGATATTTCCTCTGTCGTCAAACTCACAGTTATATTTCTTGGAGAGCTGCGCAAAGATCTTCTCAGCGCCCTCGTTCAGCTTCTTGGAAAGCGGCAGCACACCGATCTTGACCGGTGCAAGCGCCGGATGGAAACGGAGCACGGTACGCATATCTCCGCCCTCAAGCTCCTCCTCGTCGTATGCGGCGCAGAGGAATGCCAGTACCACGCGGTCTGCGCCGAGTGACGGCTCTACCACATAAGGTATGTACTTCTCCTTCTTCTCATCATCAAAGTAGCTCATGTCCTCGCCAGAGGTATTTGCATGCTGGGTCAGATCGTAGTCCGTTCTGTCAGCAATACCCCAGAGCTCGCCCCAGCCGAAGGGGAACATGAACTCAATATCGGTCGTGCCCTTACTGTAGAAGCAAAGCTCCTCGGGGCTGTGGTCGCGGAGACGGATCTCGTCCTCCTTGATGCCGAGGGACAGCAGCCAGTCTCTGCAGAAGCCTCTCCAATACTGGAACCACTCGAGATCGGTGCCGGGCTCACAGAAGAACTCCAGCTCCATCTGCTCGAACTCTCTTGTACGGAAGGTGAAGTTTCCGGGTGTGATCTCGTTTCGGAACGCCTTACCGATCTGACCGATACCGAACGGAATCTTCTTTCTCGAGGTTCTCTGTACATTCTTAAAGTTTACAAAAATACCCTGTGCTGTCTCCGGGCGGAGATAAACCACGCTCTTCGCGTCCTCGGTCACGCCCTGGAAAGTCTTAAACATCAGGTTAAACTGACGGATGTCCGTAAAGTTATGCTTGCCGCAGCTGGGGCAGGGGATATTGTGCTCCTCCACAAACTCCTTCATCTGCTCCTGACTCCAGGAATCCACGCTCTCCTTGAGCTCGATTCCCTTTTCTGCGCAGAAATCCTCGATCAGCTTGTCCGCGCGGAAACGCTCATGACACTCTCTGCAGTCCATCAACGGATCGGAAAAACCGCCGAGGTGTCCGCTTGCCACCCATGTCTGGGGATTCATCAAAATGGCACAGTCAACACCGACGTTGTACGGATTCTCCTGAACGAATTTCTGCCACCACGCTCTCTTGACATTGTTCTTCAGCTCCACGCCGAGATTGCCGTAATCCCATGTGTTTGCCAGTCCGCCGTAAATCTCGGAACCGGGATATACGAATCCTCTCGCCTTCGCCAGTGCCACAATCTTGTCCATTGTCTTTTCCATATTGCTCTTCCTCACAATCTTTCTATTTTTTCAGTAGAATAATTACCGTTCCCTCAGCAGCGGTCGTATCTACACTTCCATCTTCCCTCAGAGCCGCGCCCACGCTCACTCCCGCAGCCTTTGACGGGCAGTAAACAAACGCTTTCGCGTCGGTGATTATGACCCTTCTGTCCATATCAGCATTCAGCGGTATCTCTTCGCCCTTTTCGTTCGTCAGGACGACGTTCACCGCATATCCGGCATCCTTCGCTTCGCCGACCGTGCCGTAGAAAAGTCCGCTGTTGTTAAACCCTTCAAACGCCTCGCAGCCGTCGAACCGGTAGGTAATCACAACCTTATCGCCGCCCTCCGGCACAAGTTCCACCTTTTCCACCTTCACCGCGGAAGCCCCTGCGCTCTCGCAAAACTCCGCCGCTTCCTTCTCCGCCATGGAGGTCAGCTCCTCGAGCTGATAGTACTCTCTGTCAAAAGCACCGGCGAGATAATAGGTTACCCCGCCCTTTTTATCGATACAGATCGTCGTTGTCTCCACCGTGTCAGGCACACCGGCTCCGCCGCATCCCGCAAGCATCATTAGCAGAAAGCAGATGCAGACAGCAGCCAAAACTCTTTTCTTCATAATCCAGCTCCTCAATATACCAAGTTATTGTATCAAAAACATTCTGTATTTTCAACTAAGAGTTTTCAGAACCTCCAGACTTCTGAACGTATGCCCTACATACCTCTTCATATACTCCTCCGCGATCTGCTCAAGCTCTGCCAGAACGGCGTCCGTCACTGTAAAGGTATACAGCTTCTCGACCGGGCTTGCCTCTATGTATCGCAGTGCATAGACCGTGGACTCCTCAAGCTTTCTGTCCGTCGGCGGTCCCGGGAATTCACCGTTCACAGCGATCGCCTTGCATTCAAAGACGCATCTCACAAGCGGATTCGGCAGGGAGGCTGCGCTGATCGCGCGAAGCGACTGGTACAGCAGCTTCAGCATCTGGCTCTCGTCATTGTTTTCTCTGGTATAATAGTCTGCCACCTCGGCGAAATACATCCCGTAGCAGGCGCCTATGTAATCCGTGCGCAGCTCTTCAAAATAATTCTGGATCTCCGCCTCCGCCAGCGTGTAAGAGCTTTTCCCCTCGTACAGCTTGAACCTGCCGAAAGACAGCGGATTCGTCGCGGCGGCGAGCTTGTTCCCCGGCCGTCTCGCCCCTCGCGCAAAGACCGACAGTTTCCCGCGCTCCTTAGTCAGAAGGCTGATATGTCTGTCGTACTCCGCCACGGGCGACTGCTTCAATATGATTCCTGTCACCATGATATATTCCTGCATGTACCTCTTCTCCCCGCGCGCTGTTTCCAAATCCCGCATCCCGGCTCTCCACCGAGACATACGACAGATAATCCTCAATCCTTCCGGTATTTTCAAACTGCTTCCAGTATTCCATATTCATCCGCACATCCCCCGATTCCATTTGTATTTCCATGTTCACAGACCGATCATGTGTCATCAGTAGAATTTGCAGATTTCCATATTTCTATTCGTTCATTTTCTTCGGATCATAGCCAAAATTTTTCAACAGGAAGTCACTGTCGCGCCAGTCCTTTTTCACCTTCACCCAGAGCTGCAGATTGACCTGCATCTCGAGCAGATCCTCTATTTCCGGGCGTGCGGTGGAACCGATCTTCTTCAGCATTGCGCCGCCCTTGCCAATAATGATGCCCTTGTGGGACTCTCTCTCACACACGATCGTTGCATCAATATGGCAGATTTTTCCTTTTTCTTTCATGCTCTCGATGCTGACAGCGATCCCGTGGGGAATTTCGTCCTCCAGAAGGCGCAATGCCTTCTCCCGGATCAGTTCCGCAACAATCTGGCGCATGGGCTGATCCGTGATTGTATCTTCATCATAAAATGCCGGTCCGTAGGGCAGATACTTGAAGATGCATTTGACAAGCTCGTCCGTGTTGTTTCCTTTCAATGCCGAAACCGGGACGATCTCCTGAAAGTCCAGTTCCTTGCGGTAGGTGTCAATAAACGCAAACAGCGCATCCTTCTTCACGGTATCGATCTTATTTATCACAAGGATTACCGGCGTCTTCGTCTTTTTCAGCTGCTCGATGATGTGTCTCTCCCCGGCACCGATATAGTCCGTCGGCTCCACCAGCCACAATATGACATCGACATCCTCCATCGTGCGCTCCGCCACGTTCACCATGTACTCGCCGAGCTTATTTTTCGCCTTGTGAATCCCCGGTGTGTCGAGGAAGACAATCTGTCCTTCCTCCGTCGTCAGCACGGTCTGTATTCTGTTTCTCGTCGTCTGCGGTCTGTTGGAGGTAATTGCGATTTTTTGTCCGATCAGACGGTTCATCAGCGTGGATTTTCCCACGTTCGGTCTTCCGATCAGTGTCGCAAAACCGGATTTGTAAGCTGGATTTTCGTTCATTCTGCTCCTCATTTCTGTGCACCGCCCGATTATGCCGGCCGGTGAAATTATAAACACGGTTCATTGTAATCGCTTTGTCCGAAAAAGTAAATTCATTTTTGCGGAAGTTATCTCATCTCTTCCTTTATCTTATCCCTGATCTCTTCAAACGCTATCGGCGTGTAATGGATTCTTTCGCAGCAGACACAAAAGCTCTGCGTAGAATAATCGCTGTAGATCGGATTCGCGTGGACGTGTCCGAAGATATTTGCATAGGGCATGTTGGAATTGATATACATGGGTTCGTGTGACAGAATCCAGAAGCCGTCATAAATGACCGGGTACCTGCTCACACCCTCAAAGCCGCAGTCCATATAGAACTGCTCGCTTTCGGTGTCATGGTTTCCCATGACAAGTCTCTTATGCCCTTTCAGCCTTCCAAGGATCTCCGCCGTCTTTTCCTTCGCATACACCGAAAAATCTCCCACCACGAAAACCGTATCTGCCTCCGTGACGGTCTCATTCCAGTTTCTGATGATCGCCTCGTCCATCTCCCTGACATCTGCAAACGGACGGTTCTCATACCCGATGATCTCCGCATGTCCGAAATGTGTGTCCGCAATAAAAAATGTCTTTCCCATAATGCCCTGCCTCCGCCCTTACAGGTCTGCTCCGCCGGTCAGCGGATTTTCCTTTGCCGTGATCTCCGTCACCTTAAGCCTGACAACAGCCGTGCCCGCGTAGTATTTTGCACACTTTCTTCCTATTGTACACCGTCACCGCACGCTTCCACAAGCCTGTCATACAATTCTCTGGTCTCTGCTTCACTCTCGTCATTCAATAAATACGTTTTGTCCTGTGTTCTGACGATAAGGGCAGACCTCGTCTTAAGGCATACATAGGTACGGCACCTGCCATAGCCCGACACGTTAAAAGCGCCGATGTTGTACACCGTTCCGTCATAGCCAGTATTCTTGGACATGCGCGGATAATTTTCCAGCAGCTCAATCTCCGTAATTTCATCAACATAGAAGGAATCGCGCTCATCTGCTGCCACCACACGCACCTGAACCCTTCCGCCGGTTTCCTCCGTGAAGCTCGTTGTGATGTCAGCGAAATCATACCTTGATAAAAATATGGCCATCCCTATGACAAATACCATCGTCAACGCGACAATGACGGTCTCCACCTCATTTCCCGCATTGATCTCAAAGCCGATTCCGAGCCTCTTCTCCTGAACCCGGGGCGCATTCGGATTCTTTTTGCCCAGCAGATAGTAGATATCGTCCTCATCATAAAATTTTGCAAAATCTGCCTGATTCTTTACCCTTCTGACATTCCTGTCCGCGACGAACATTGTGACCATGCTGCCAGCCGTACAAAGCATAATCGATAGATAGGAACTACCCTTGACCATGGCGGGCAAATCCTTCGTTGACAGAAAGGCTGTCAAGAGCGCAATCAATGCAGCCATGCCGCTATGCAGACAGAAACCACCGAAAATCCCGCCGTCAGATATCTGTACACGCAATACATGACGCATAACATGGGAGCAATGCCCCAATAGGAACGCACAGGCATGGAATGCCTGCTGTTCGTCAGGGTCGTGTCGATTCTTCTGACCTGCCCGCCCTGACTGCTATTGCTATACCACTCCTGCCCGCTCTTCCAGTGATACAGCTTCCAGCCATATCTTTTCAGAACTTCCCGGTAAACATACATCAGCACGAAAAACCATGTCATCAGATAGACGACCTGCAGGGAAACATAATCATAAAAGAGAAGGATTGCAAGTCCGGCAGCAAGCCCCGCGAGACTGATTCTTCTCCAGCTTCTACGGTATTCTGCGCGGATGCTCTTTACCGCGTCTTCCCCACGCCATTTCGCAGGAATCGTTATTCCCATATAATAGACACCGTTCTCCAGAGCCGCACTGCTGCCCATCGTATAGGCAAGGGTTGCAAGCATAAGCAGCATTGTCCCCACCATAATTATCATAAGCATCATTCTGTACACGCTCCTTCCCTTTATTGCAGAACCAGCTGCTGCCGGTCATAAATTTCCATGCACTTCTTAAGAAACTCTTCCTTTTTCATTCCCTTAAATGTCGTCTCCGCAATCAGAAGCTCAAGCTCCGCCTCGACCTTCTCCCTGTACTCTGCACCGCCGTCCGCTTTCGGGCAGATCTTCGCCCCATGTCTTCTGTCGATCTCTATAAAGCCCTCTGCCTTTAATACGCCATAAGCCTTGTTGACCGTCATCATATTGATGCCTGTGTCCTCCGCCATCTGCCGCACCGTCGGAAGGCTCTCCCCCTCTTTCAGTTCTCCCCTGCCTATCCCCAGCACGATCTGGTTGCGGAGCTGCACATAGATCGGCACATCCGATGCTGTGTTAAGTTCTATTATCATCTGGATCTCCCCTTTTGTTTTATTTGTATTATATATATTAATACAAATAATGCAAACTGTCAATGTGCGGAGAATCATGCGGAGGGACGTTTCTTTTGCCACGATACCGGGGTCAAAAGGAACGTCCCTCCGGCTAATAAAATAGGAGACGTGCACTTTATATACACATCTCCGTTTCAAATAGATTAGGCTTCTGACCCACATCTTGTCACGCTATGCGTTGACCGACCGTGATAAAAGCAAAGTCCCTCTTGCTATTCAGAGTCCTCCCGAGCGAAAGATTTTTGCAACAATTCACATTTTTCTTTTTTAGCACAGTCCATTAAGGACTTCGCCGATAATGACTTACTCCATTTCATCGTAGCTGAACGTGAAATCCGTTATCCTCGGACTGCTCCACGAAGTAAAGTCAAGCTCCTCCGGCGGTATCGTCAGTATGCAGATGCAGGCGTTGTTCTTTTCAAGGAACAGATCCATATCAAAGCTCCTGCTGCAAAGCTGTATGTCACCGTCTGTCACCGTGAAATCAACATTTGTCAGGTTGACATCCTTGTCTGTGCCGTTTGACACATAGAAGGTAAGATTCAGGTTATCGCCCTCGTCCATATACATTTCCGCCAGCTTGCACATCACTGCTCCGTCATAGAATATCATCGTGCTATTGAGTTCAAACGGAATAAAGAATTTTGCCCACGCATAGCCCTGATCTCTTGCGTCAAGACCGTAATAGGAAAATCCTGCGTCATTGTAGCCCTGCTGCAATCTGGAGCGTGCCTCCTCATTCCATTCGATCTTCCAGCCGTCGTCTGCACAGGTCATTATTGTAGACAGATACACCGCCTTTTCCTTTTCCGCCGGATAAGCCTCCGGAATCTGATAATACAGCGCCGTGAACCATACGGCATCGCCGTCGTCAGCCGCTATGGCGATGAGACTTTTACCGTATTCCTTAAACGTGTCATACGAGGTGTTATAGTATTGATTGATAACCGAACTGTCCGTATTGCGGAACAGCTTTTCAAAGGCGGTTCTGTCGCCTCCGGCGTACTCGATGAGTTTATCGGTCAGAATCTGCGCGGCTTCCGTAATGTCGGTATCTGCACTTACAATGACATCGCCGCTGTCCGGCTCTGATACCATATCCTCCGGCTCATTAACGGTATCAGACGGCGTGTCGGGTTCTGAAATATCGTCTTTATCAACCTGACTCGTCTGCGCTGTGTTGTTTTTCAGACGGCTTCCGTCAATCACACCGTAAAGGGTCGGCACGCCGAGCTTTGTAAGGGCGCATATCATCAGCCCGCAGACAATCAGTCCGCTGGTAAAGGCAGCAAGCCCCTTACCGTTTCGCTCCGGATTTTTGCCCTTTGTTACGGCATTCTTGATGCCGAGCAATAAGGAGTTTTCTCCGGACAGAGCCGATGTAAAGAGGAGCAGACCGAGTGCCAGCACAAAGGCATACGGCAGAAACAGCGCAAGCACCACTGCGGCAATGAAAAACCAGAGTGTGGGCGGTTTCAGCCGCACCATATTCCCGAGCGTAGTTTTCAGCCGTCTGCCGACTCCCTTGCGCCTTATTTCGGTAATCAGTTTGCTTACTGCCGTAATGAGGAAATAGAAAAACAGGGCAGCGAATATCTGATTGGTAATGGAATCGCGGGAAAACAGTGTATTTGCATACACTGCCGTGATAACCGCTGCGGCAAGAGCCATAACCAGCCGTATGATAAGGCCCGGCCAGAATTTTTTGCGGGCGCGCTTTTCGACCGGCTTTGCATTTTCCTGTTCCTGTTCGCTTTCGGGCAATACAAAGTCACGCCTGCCGGAAAGCATATCGGCAATCCATGCGATATTTTCCTCCGTTTTCGCAAAGGAATGAATGTATTCCGTGCAGCTGCGTTTCTTTTTATCGACCACACTGCCGATAAACGCATAGCCCTTTTCATCGGTCGTAATAACGGCACTGTGCGTGATGTCTGTCTCGCGCCTTTCGGCAAGTAATCTGATATTTTCGCCCTTTAAGGTCACCCGCACATCAGCAAAAAGGCATGCATTCAAAGCGTCTTCCGGCAGTGGAAGGGCAAATTTCAACTGCCCTCTTATAGCATCAAGCCTCACCCACGCTCCTTCAAACGGGATATAATAGGTTGCAGAGCAGCCATCCGGCTCATTCATGCGTGTATGAAAGCATTTTTCGGGTGCAAACAACGCTTTCAGTAATCCGCAGATTTCCGGTGCCGCTTTTCCGTCTGCAATCAGTTTTTGTTCGGAAAGCAACTCATCCAGCTTCTCCAATGCCTGCGGATCAATGCTTTTTTTCATTTCACCGATAACGGGTGTAAGGTCATGCATCGGCGAAATGTCGTTCGCTCTGAGTCCTTCGATTTCGCCGAGCCTGTCTATTTCAAGATAAGATAGTGTAAAATTCATCGCAGTTTCCTCCCTTCGCCCTTATCGGCCGGCATAGAATTTCTCGACTTTATTGCTGAACCAGTCTCTCAGACCGCCCAGCACCACATTGTTTTCGGCAGATTTTTCTCCCAATGTCTTAAAGATGTCATAGGCAAAGTTCCAGCCGCCTATGCCGTCCTCGCCGTATATGCCGTCCCACATCTGACCGATACTGCCCTTTGTAAAGAGCAGATCACCGGTAAGGCCAAGGTTTTTCAGGTTTTCACCGTAAGCGCCGTCGGCAATGTTCTGGCAGAATTCGTCCACGCCGAACACGCCCGGATATTTGGTTCCTTTCGGAGCCGTTGGATTTTTCTGGGCTTCGCCGATCACAGAGCGCACCATATCAATCACAAAATCAAAACCGTGCTCCGCATTTGCACCGATGCTAACAGCGTCGCCGATGGACGAATTGCCAAGGAATATTCCCGTCGCCGCGTCCCACGGAGCAACGCCCGGCACGGCTTCGGTCAGGCCCTCGACAATCTTATCCGAGGTCATGCCTCTGAAATCAAGTTTGGCAAAGGCTTTTGAAATATCGCCCGTCTCTGCGTAAGCGTCAAGGAATTTCTGGATTTTATCGGCGCCCTCGATCAGTGCTTTTCCCACCTCGCCTACTGCACCCATATGTTCTATCTGCTCACCGACAAGACCCAAAAAGTCGAAGATCAATTTATTCTGATCCGTGTGCTCTCCATAGGAGATCTCCTGTCCCCATGCCTTCTTTCCCTCCGCCTTTTCTTCTTTCGATTTCTTTTTCTTTTCGGCTTCATAGCCGGCAACACCGGCCGTGGTTGTAAGCCCGAGGAGTACTCCGCCTGTGACAGCACCATTTTTCACAATGTCTTTGGGGCTCCACGACGCCTCACCTTCGCCGTACTCACCGAGCCGTCCGCCGGTGGAATCGTCCACGTCCTTGTCGGTGGTGGCAAGATTTCCCTTGTATTCGCCGCTGCTCTTGAGGTTCCAGTGCGAGGTGTAGTTCTTCACTTCACCGCTCATCATGGCAACAGTGTCGCCGTAAGATCTGAAATACGGCTTGCCGTCGTCGTCAAGAGCGGGGGTCAGCGCATCGTTTTTGTTAATCAATGTGTCAAGCAGCATATAGGTCGTGCTGTCCTTCTTGGCGTAGAGGGTAAGTCCGAGAATCTTGTCATTGTCCGACAGATCACGCAGATACTGGAACGCTTCCCAGCTTTCAACGTCCATACCGATGTCGTAATTTCCGAGAACGGTATCATACCAACCGAACGCTGTGAAGTCAATGAAGGTCATATTGTCGGGCAGTTTAATGTCACGGAGCGATATACAGCCCTCAAATGCGCCCATGGCGATCCAGTCGAGCTTTGGCATTTCGGGGATCGTTTCGAGGGATACATCGTTCTGAAATGCATACTTTTCTATGTATTCAAGGTTTTTACAGCCAGAAATCTCCTCAAGGTTCACCGAACTCAAGCGCCGTATACAGGTAACATTGTCGTTGACATAGACCTTTTTAAGATTATGGTTTTCAATGTCCAACCCGATGATTTTTACATCGCCGTACAGCGGAATATTAACCGTTTCAGGGACTGCCACTTCGGTTTGGCTTCCCACATATGTAGCATAGCCGCAGATTTCACCGGTAGCATACTCCGCCATAAGGTCAGTGATACGCCAGTCGGCAAGCTTTGAGTAATCGAAGTTATACCAATGCCCCGTATAATCGACACGGCAGGCATAGGTCTGATTATCCGCCTGACGCTGCATATAATAGATGCGGGTTGTATCCTTTACGGTATCCCACGCAGGGTCGTCGGCGCTTGCAGGCTTGTTGATGATCTTGCGCATTCCGGTATAGTAGAACTGATAGAATGTCCACGCGCCGATAACATCCCAGTTGCCGATGGGGTCGTTGCTGTCCGGCTGCTTGGCGACCGGCTCGGGTAAGGCTTTGTTGGAATGCAGCCCTCCCTCTAAAATAACTTCATCCGTTATCGTTGGACCGGGCGGTGCATAGGTATTTCCTCCGGTACTGTTACCGTTTGTCCTGGGTATATGCTCAAAATCGTCTTTTGCACCGTAGTAGAAACCGCAATCGGCAAGAAATGCGAGATCGTGCTCACCGAGGTATTGGAAGTAATCGTCCAGTGTACCGCCGGTGATACCAAGCTGATCCTTGTCCTTATTAGCGTTTGAATTACCTTCTTTCGCGGTGCCGCCCTTGAACTGGTTGTAACAGCTAGGGCAATAATAATCCTTAATATACCGAATTTTATTGCCAACCCGCTCAATAATTCCGGGGATCGTCCGCATATAATCGTTTTCTTCCTCTACATAGTACGGCACCATCTTGTCACCGTGCCCGGAGCAGCGGTAATCCAGCCCCGGCACCTTCGCGGCGTTTCCGTCACATAGACCGTAATAATCCTCCAGCAGTACAACATTTCCGCTCTCCCGCGCCGACGCCGTCACCGGTACAAGCGACATAACCGTTGTCACCGTAACGGCAAAGGACAACACCCCCGCCAATCGTTTTTTATGGTTTTTACGTTGCATAAGCCCCTCCTCACTTTTCCCCTGACACAAGTCAAAAGTTAATGGCATTTACAATTTAGATATATTAATTATAGCAAAAACAGCACCCAAAACAACGCGTTTTCAAAAGAGTCAATTGACACTTCTGAAAATCTATTGTTCCGGGTGCTGTTCTATCCCTTTATTTGCTTATTTTATAAAGATTTTTTCTTTCTGCCAAGCACCGTCACGCCGGTCAGGACACAGCCGCCGATGAAGAGCAGAGCGGCCCACGCCATAGGGCTGCTGTCATCACCGGTCTTAGGTGCAGTGATGCTGCCGGATCCGACAGCCGGGGCAGTCACAGGAATTTCAACGGCTGCCTTTTTATATCCGCAGACGGAACATTCCTCATGCTTGGAGCCTTTCTCGGTCGCTGTTGCTTCCTTGTCAATAACCCACATAAATGTGTGAGTGTATGATGCTGCGGCCATGAGCGTGAACTCCGTGCCACATTCACCGTCGTTGTAAACAACGGTCAGCGTGTGCCTGCCGACAGAAAGAGTGTCAAGGAAGTCCTTTTTCAGTGTGATGATGGTAGAACCGGAAACCGCGGTGTGCTTATCCGCTGCAATGAGTATACCATCAATCTTAACACCGGTAAACTTGGAGAAATCACCGTTTGCAACGAATTTCAGCGCGCCGTCACTGTCCTGTGTCCATGTGCCGTTTGCATCCTCAGTGATTTTATAGTCAGGCGTTGTGCCTGTTGCCTCCGGCACCATGGTCAGAGCTGCTGCTCCCGAAAATTGCTGCTCGTTATTGGAACTGTCGCGTTGGAACGCTACCTCCTGTCCGTTGATCTTCAGCTTGGTATTTGAGCCGAAGAACCAGCCCTCTCCGCTGCCTGCACTGGTGAGCTTGAGGCAGAGCTTATAGGTGTAGGTCTTGTTTTTATCGAAGGTGGTGATGAGTTTGCCGCCCCACATGGGCAGATGGCTCTCGTCGTTGAACCACCCCTCGGAGCTGATGCCCTCGCCGTCGGTCTGCCATGCCTCATAGGTCAGAGGCAATTATCCCCAAACTCATACCCGTCTCTGGCTCTCAGTTCTATGGAATACATATACTTTTTGCCTTCCTCAAACTGGGTAATTCGCTTCATGGAAGAGGTATATCTGCTTTCGTCGGAGTACCAGAACGCAACAGGGCTACCGTTCTCCATTTCTTCCCAGCATTCGTAGACAGTCTCACACCGCTCCACACCATCCACGAAAAACGGTACCGCCGCTTTCTGAGGAGCGTTCCCAGCCTTATAATTAAATTCTACACCCTTAACAACAACCTCGTTGATGCCTTCTACTGGTTTCACAATCAGGTTCACCGTGCAGGCAAGCTGGAATTTTGCGTAATACTCATCTCTGGTTTCTTTTATTGTGATCTTTCCTGTTGTTTTATCCTCTACACTGCCATTATACGATAACTTTGAACCCATGTATTCAGTGTCGTTGAAATTCAGGGTACAGGAAATATTCTTGTCAATATCGCCTGCGAGCGCCATTACCGTCTTATTCTCGTCGGGATCAATTGTTATGCTCATGACTGCCTCATCCTGATTTTCCGTTTCGATAAGTTTTTTACCGTCGCTGTCTGTTTTGAACCATACGAATTCTGCCCGCCATTCTCCCATGCCGGAAGCCACTATACTATGTTTCGCGTGATATTGCAATAACCAGTGCAAAGCAGAGCCCTCTGCAATTCAACCGTTGCAATTTGCAAAATTAAGTCTTGACAAACTGCCGCAGGATTTGCTAAAATATTTCACGGTGATTGCGAAAGCAGTCGCGTGATGCTGCTGTGGCTCAGTCGGTAGAGCGTCGCATTGGTAGTGCGGAGGTCACGGGTCCGATTCCCGTCAGCAGCTCTGTTTAAAATGAGCGGAAGCCTTGAAAATAGGGCTTCCGTTATTTTTTTTGTATTCAAAAATTTGAATACACTTTGAATGGTTGGCAAGAGAAGGGTATGGTTCTCATAGAAGATAGAACGCAAAATGGATATACGGCGGAAAGTGTCGATTTAGAAATATCATCAGAGGAGAATGGTATGACGAGTGAACAAGAGTGTTTTTGGAATGAGGTAAAGATAATTCAAGACCTTGTGGTAAATGTTACCTTATTAAGAATATCGAAGTACGATGATGCGGAAAAGCTGCTGAATGACGTAACGTATGAAACTATCTATGGAATAATGGAGTTGTTAGACGGTCATAAAAATTCTGATCTGAAATGCGAGGTTATAAACAAAATCACTGGATGCAGTATTAATGCAGATATAGAACTACATAATTATAGCGAAGATTTTTTGAAGTGTTCGGACGTATAATAGGCAGGGCGGTACAATATAGAAGATAAAGGGGAATTTTCAGACTGTAGATAAAACGCTTCTGGCTAGCACGTTGGAGGCTTTTTCAGTATACCTTGTGATGTGCGCGGAAGACATTATGAATATGACACTCTGAGTGGAAAGGTAAATGATTATTATTCGGGAGGCACATCATTTTTGGAGATTAATGAAAATGAATGAAAGACTAGAAAAATTAAAACAAAAAACAGCAATTATGAATCTATTTAAGAATTGTACAGGAGTAGAGCGGTTTGAGGTTAAAGATTTTGAGCCAATGGATTGCTGATAGGTTAAAAACAATTAAAATAAGCAACGATATTATTGCTCATATTCTCAGTGCCGACAGATGGATGGTAGAAATTATAGTTAAGGATTGGAAAAATGTTATAGAATTAATGTTAAAAAATGGAGGGGTATGTTTTTTCGATTGTGGAATGCAAATGGGAATATGCGTAGGTTTTGATGAAGACAGTTGCTATATTGATGTGAAGAAATAAGACGCCCTGGTAATCGAAGTCAATGCTATGTATGTCTGGGCGGGACACAGATTTTTTTATAAGGGACGGGATGCCAGAAGGTTATTTCCTGTTTGGGATGGAAGATTCGGGAAATATGGAAGTATTAAAAGGTTGTGAATTTTATGAAATTAGATCAGGAAAAAACTAGTCCTACAGGATATTTCCGTATAGAACATGACAAAATTTCGGACAATTATTTACTTGAAACAGATGATGCCATAGGTATTTTGCACTTACACAAGAACAGTATATGTGGTTTGATACACAAACCGGATAAACTATACGAGCTTTATACTGAGTGTGTAAAAAAGAATAACAGAAGCAGCTTGTTTTATTTCTCTAATTGGGAAAGAGAAAATACAGAGGAACAAAATAAATTGATGTGTGGTATTTTATGGATAAAGAAAGTGTAAGAGATAGGTTGGCTGGCTTGCAAAAAAGATACCCTGAAAGAAATCTTCAAGAAAAGAAATAGAAAAGAGCAGAATCTTTCCGATTTTGCTCTTTTTTTGGTTGTTTTTGCGGAGGATGTTGAACCCGAGCTTTTAATTTGTAAAAATTCAGATGGAAGTAAAGAGAAAGTCTGAAAAAATAGAGGAATGGCAAGTAATGAAAGGAAGCAGAAAACATGATTTCAGAAGGTGAACAAAACGATAAGGTGCTGACAGGTTATCCGGCTGTTGATAAACCATGGTTAAAATATTATAGCAAGGAAGCTATAGAAGCAGCTGTTCCGGAGGGGTCTATGTATGACTATATGATGTTTAACAATAAGGATGCCCTTTCTGACATAGCCCTTAATTACTTTGGAAGAAAGATAACTTATAAGCAGTTAAATGATGAAATTGAGAAATGTGCACAGGCATTGACTGCCATGGGGATAGGACAGGGGGATGTGGTTTCACTTAATATGTTATCCATGCCGGAGACTGTGTATCTACTGTATGCTATAAATCGTCTTGGCGCAATATGCAATTTTCTTGTTGCCAACGGAACATGCAAATTCCGGTCAAACGGTGCGCCCATTCCGAAATAAACGGTGTAGCTATTCC
>OIZV01000010.1_pt1 | contig 142241 bp, 147 predicted proteins | sample 1588681 | NCBI WGS metagenome assembly OIZV01 (sample SAMN03283281) | human gut metagenome | biome: human-associated habitat; material: feces | host: Homo sapiens | place: Peru | collected 2012 | reverse complement strand
TTTTTTAGACCGCCATATACTCCGCATTCTGTGTTTTTCGAGATAACTCCCAGAGAAGATGGCTCTATAAAGTACCCCTTTAATTCCCCTGGCATGCCTTTAACGCCCTTTACTATACCACTAACACTAGCCTTTACTATGTCACCGTGCGAAAGCGGCAACAAGTCCCCGGTATCTACATCACATATACCATGGCCTAAACCTGCAAATGCATGATTTTTTTCGTCAAAAAAAGTAAGCGTACCGATACCGGCAGAACTATCCCTTACCCACAAACCTAAACGATATATATTATCAGTTGAGCTTTTAGTTGGTTGCAGTTGCACTTTAAAGCAACAGCTATTCCTGACTATTTCGCATTCGAGGGGCTTTCCTTCACTATTTTCCACCATTTCAAGCAAATATTCATTGTTCTTTATTTGAGAGGTATTTACCTTCGTTATTATATCACCTTTTTTTAGTCCCGCTGCCTTTGCCGGACAGGTCAAGCCGTTATCAGTTTTTATATCAGATATCCCGACAACTAAAACACCGTCCGTAAACATTTTCACACCGAAAGGAACACCGCAAGGAGTGACTTTTTCCTCCTTTAAAAATTCTACATTTACGGTTTTCACAGGTATGGAACTCATGAGTAAAATATTAGATTTGTAGTTTTTATTTAATACGGCTAATTTATCTTCTCTCGGGTCTACAGAGGCGGTTAAAAAGTTGTGATTTTCTAAATTTAGTCCACAACTTTGTGTAATCTTATAACTGTCTGGCAAAGCGCTAGAAATGTAAATGCAATAAGTAAATAAAAATGCTGATAATATAGATAAAACCAATGATAAAAATTTAAAAAAACGCTTCAAAAAATCACCCCGCATTTTAGTAATCATAAGATTAATTTGTCCATCGTTTTGAAATAATATTTTTAAAGTTTTATTTACTAAAAATACGGTTCAATTTTTTGATTTAAAGTAAAATTTTGATATTTTTCAATTATTTTTTAAATTGCATAAGACCCATAAACAGTAAAAATATACCGAAAATTTTACTTAAAATTTTTGCATCTATAAAGCTAACCATGATACTACCTACAATGGCTCCACATATTCCCAAAATCCCGAAAATTATAGCATATTTCCAATCCACTAAATTTTTTTTATTATGCATGATGAGTGCTGTAATGGATATAGGAATAAAAAATATTAAGTTTATGCCTTGGGCTAATGTTTGTGGTAAATTTTCAAATAATGTCAAGTATATAATGAATATACTTCCGCCGCCAAAACCCATTGCGGCAAAAACTCCGGAAAGTATTGCTGCTATACTTGACAGTGCGTAAATCATCTTCTAAGCAGCTGTATAGCTGCCCATATCACAAAGATACCAAATATATTACTCAGTATTTTCTGGTTAATTTTCGAAAGCACAAATGCGCCCAAAACTGCACCTAAAATACCCCATATCATGTAACCTGTAGCGTCATTTATATTTACAATTCCTTTATTTATATAAGTAAGTGCACTAAACAGGCATATTGGCAATATGATGCAAATGGAAGTAGCGTGAGCTTTTTTTTGTTCAAGGCCCATTTTTGAAAGTATTGTCACCATAAGCATACCCCCACCTGCGCCTAAAAGCCCGTTTAGCAAGCCTGCCAGAAAGGCACAGAAATAATAAATTGCTTTTTTCAAAATACCACCTCTTCCTTCTTTATCTTAGATTGGCAGTATTTTATACAAATATTCACATTTATAAATGGAAAAGTAATACATAAATTTTTCAAAATGCGGTCACAATAATATCGCAATGGAAAAAGGGAGAACTTAAAATGAAGACTGTTATACTTTACGGTGACCAGAAAGAAAATGAGATGGATTCAGCATTTATAGATATACTTCTGCCATATACGAACTTATTATATGTGTCGGAAAAATACATAGTAAAAAAGCAATCAGATAGTAAAGAAAATACGTTGGTAATAAGTTGTGACAAAGTTCCTCAAATAAAAAATATGCAAGGGGTATTTATTTTTAAAAATTCATTTTGCAACTTTGAAACCAACTGTTTTCCAGATAATTTTATTCCGATATTTGACTCTCACAATTTAAAAGCTGCCAATATTTTAAAAAATATAAAGAGAACCGCGATCTCATGTGGTAATTCTAAAAAATCTACTTTTAGTTTATCTGGCATAAAGGAAAATGTCGCCACTGTTAGCCTTCAAAGGTATATTTCAACGATTAACTCAAATACAGTAGAACCTTTAGATACTTGCATTTTCTTTAACGACAATTGTGATATAAACTGTATTTTATCAGCTGCGGCTGCACTGTTTATTCTAGGTCTTAAAAATAAGTAAATTCCCAATTTAGTGCAAAAAATAATATAAAATTTACTAGGGATATTAAACTTTACAGAACACAAACTATTATTGCAAACGCATTTAATTTAAAATTTCAGATTTCGAAAAAGGAGTGAAAAATATGTCTAGAAATTCAATAGTAATACCTGAAGCTAAAGATGCTCTTAACAAGTTTAAGATGGAAGCAGCTAGTGAAGTTGGTGTTGATTTAAAACAAGGTTACAATGGACACTTAACTTCAAGAGAAGCCGGTTCAGTTGGCGGACAGATGGTTAAAAAGATGATAGAACAGTACGAATCTAATTTAAAATAAAAAAGAATAATAAAGAAGTTCTCAGAATATGCTGAGAACTTCTTTAATTTAAAAAATAAAAATTAGTTCTATAAACTACAAAAGGTCAATAAATATAGACACAACTTTCAACCAAGTTCTATAAAATCATTATTTCTTTAGTATTACATACTTATCCTTATCCTTTTCATTTCGATATAGCCGAGATGCATCGACTTCTTGGTACTCAGAGCGCTTATCTCCTCCTCCAGCTACACTAGATAGTGCATCCTCACTCAACTCTCCACTGCCGTAGTGAGAGCACACATATCCATATGCATCTTTTAGCCCTTCTGGTTTTATTTCTACGCCATTTTCTTTTGCAAATTCCTCAAATTCCTGCACATTTTTACACTCTGCCGCCTTTTTCATCAGTTCTGGGTTTTTGTCCATAAATTCTTGTAATTTCATAAAATTATCCTCCTTTTTATTTTATGCCATATTATATAACATTTAAAACATTTTGTCAATATTTATATTCTATTTTTTAAAATTATAATAAATTAAATATATTAACGAGACTTGTAATTAAAAAACACACCACAATTCCAGTTATTGTAGGTATTATAAACGATAGGATAGTCCATTTAAAGCTGTTGGTTTCTTTTTTTATGGTTAAGCATGTCGTTCCGCACGGAAAATGCATCAACGAAAAAATCATAGTGCATACAGCTGTTAACCAAGTCCAACCATTGTTTATAAGCAATTGATGCAAGTCACTTAATGATGAAATGTCAGTCAAGCTTCCGGTGCATAAGTATGACATTATTATAATCGGAATAACTATTTCATTTGCAGGAAATCCCAAAATAAACGCCATTAGTATTACTCCATCTAACCCGATAAGCTTTGCAAATGGGTCCAGGAAATTATAGCAATAAAAGAGAATGCTATTTTCACCTACATGCACATTTGCCATAATCCAAATAATTAATCCGGCGGGTGCTGCTACTATTACCGCTCTGCCAAGCACAAATAGTGTTCTGTCGAAAACTGATCTAACTATAACCTTCCCTATTTGCGGCTTTCTGTATGGCGGAAGTTCCAAAGCAAATGATGAAGGTATGCCTTTTAATATAGTTTTTGATAAAATTTTTGAAACCAATAGGGTTGTTAAAACGCCGAGTATTATAGTGCAAGTCAATAAAAATGTAGAAAATAAAGATACATATGGACCTGCAGCTAAACCTGCAAAAAACATAGTTATTATGGCTATTAATGTCGGGAACCTTCCGTTACAAGGCACAAAATTATTTGTAATAATTGCTATTAGTTTTTCCCTCGGAGAATCGATTATCCTGCAACCTATAACTCCACAAGCGTTGCAACCAAATCCCATGCACATGGTGAGAGCCTGTTTTCCGTGAGCACAAGCTTTTTTAAAATAGTTGTCTAAATTAAACGCTACTCTTGGCAAGTACCCGAGGTCTTCAAGCAAGGTAAATAGCGGGAAGAAGATGGCCATAGGCGGCAGCATAACTGAGACGACCCATGCCGCTGTTCTATATAGGCCCAAAATCAATAATCCATGCAACCAAGCCGGTGCATTCATTAATGAAAAAAGTTCTGTCAGTTTATCTTGCAGTGCAAATAAAACATTTGCAATAACTTCAGATGGATAATTTGCACCTACCATAGTAAGCCAAAAAATTAAAAATAACAGTGCAATCATTATGGGTATTCCTGTAAGCTTAGAGGTAAGTAGTTTGTCTATTTTACGGTCTCTCTCATTGTAATTTTTGTTCTTCAGGTGCACACTTTTGTTGTATATATCTTCGGCTTTTTTTACTACAGAGGAAACCAATCTGTCTTTCAAGTTTTCTTTTTCTATACCTTTTTGCAGCAAAGTTTCATGAAATGAATTTAAAATTTCTGATATTTTTTTATCTTCAAGCAAATTGCAACCTACAAACTCTGTGAGTGAGTGATTTAATTTTTCATCTATATCTAAAAGCTTAACACTTACCCATCTTGCATTTATTTTGTTTTTTACTTTTTCGAGCACCAGCGGTTCTAACTCCTTTAAAACCTGTTCTACTTCCGGCTGATATTCAAGCTTTACCCTGTAAGTTTTTCGATTATTATAAGCAATATCATAAACTGTTTCCATGAAAGAATCTAGGCCTTTTTTTGATCTTGCACTCATACCGACTACAGGTACCCCTAGCTGCAGTGACAGTTCATCTAAGTCTATAACTATCCCTTTTTTTTCGGCTTCATCTAAGATGTTCACGCACACGATTACATTTTGAGTTATCTCAATTATTTGCAAAACTAAGTTTAAGTTTCTTTCAATACAAGTCGCGTCAACTACCACAACTGTAGCGTCAGCATTTCCGAAACATATGTAATCTCTCGCTATTTCTTCTTCAGAGGAATTTGATAGCAAAGAGTATGTACCGGGCAAATCTACCAAAATAAAATCTTTTCCTCTATATGAGTATTTCCCCCTTGCATTTGAGACGGTTTTTCCTGGCCAGTTGCCCGTATGTTGTTTTAGCCCAGTTAGTTCGTTAAAAACAGTACTTTTCCCAACATTTGGGTTACCTGCCAGCGCTATAATCTTGTCACCTTTTAAGTCATCTATCTTAAAATTCAGCTTATTTTTTTCATTTTTATCAGAAAGTATTCTTTTAAAAACGTTCATAAGGAAACAGTCTCCTTTTCTTTTAGTACTTTAACTAAAATTTTGTTAGCATCTTCATTTCGGAGCGCAATAACTGCCCCTCTTATGAGATAAGCCTTTGGATTTTTACAATGGCTTTCAAATAGCATCTTAATTTTAGTTCCTGAAACTAACCCCAAATCCAAATTACGACGCCTACTGTTTCCCTCAGAAAGTAGTGCTACAACTTCTGCATCTTGACCTTGGCGAAGTTTATCTAAAGACAAAAAGTTCATACTTATCAACAAAACCTCCTCTTGCATTTTCAGAAAGATTCTATTATTAAAGTATGACTTATTTTTGTTTTTGTTAAAAAAGAGCTAGTAAAGTTCTTCGCTCATAAATAATAGTCATGCCATAAAAGCATGACTATTTTATTCTTACTCTCTAAATGTAAGAACTCTACCACTTTTGTAAATACGCATTTCACCTGCTGAAGTTTCTATTACTTGTACGATTTCATCTCCTTCTTCACTTCCTGTTGTTCCTGCATTGTCACCTCGGCGGGCTGCTGTCTCCTGTGCTGTCATATCATCGTTTGCCCTTGAATTTTGTAGAAATCCAAGTTCTAATATAGGAACAATGCTCAGCAAGCATGCCGTAGGTATTAATACTTTAGCAACTAACTTTTTCAAGAAATTTAACACCTCCTGTATAAATATTTTTTTTATTATAATTAATCTTTCTTAAAATGTAACGCTAAAAATGTAGTTTTTTAAGTCTTTCTACAGCTTCTTTGGTATTTTCACGATCGCCAAAAGCTGTTAACCTGAAAAATCCTTCTCCGTTCTCGCCAAAACCACTTCCAGGAGTTCCGACTATATTAGCTTCATTTAACAGATAATCAAAAAATTCCCAAGATGTCATTTTGTCGGGACATTTCATCCATATATACGGGGAATTTTCTCCTCCAGTAAAATAAACACCCATGCCTTTTAAAGCATCTGCTATAATTTTAGCATTTTCTCGGTAATAGTTTATGTTGTCAAAAATTTCAGACTGACCCTTTTCGGTAAATATAGCGGCAGCTCCTCTTTGAACGATATACGACACTCCATTAAACTTTGCAGCTAGCCTGCGGCGCCACATTTTATTTATGCTTTGACCATCAAACTCCAGGCAATTCGGTATTATTGTGTACCCACATCTGGTACCTGTAAATCCAGCTGTTTTAGAGAAGGAACATATTTCTATTGCACACTTGTTGGCTCCTTCAATTTCAAATATGCTGCTTGGCAAGTTGCTGTCTTTTATAAAATATTCATAAGCTGAATCAAAAAGTATGACAGCATTACAGTTAAGTGCAAAGTCTACCCATTTTTTCAACTGATCGTGGCTATACACTGCACCCGTGGGATTATTTGGTGAACATAAATATATAATGTCCGCTTTATCTTTTTCACTCGGAAGTGGTAAAAAATCATTCTCTCGCGTTGCATTTATATATTTTATTCTTCGGCCATCCATAACATTTGTATCCACGTATGCAGGATAAACTGGGTCAGGAATAAGCACAGTGTTATCACTTGAAAAGAGTTCCAGAATGTTACCTAAATCGCACTTAGCTCCATCGTTTACGAAGATTTCATCTAAACTTAGATTCACACATTTTTTCAAGTAATGCTCTTGTATTTTTTCTCTTAGAAATTCATAACCTTCTTCAGGTCCGTAGCCTCTAAATGTTTCCTTTCGTCCCATTTCTAAAACAGCTTTTTGCATTGCTTCCACTACAGTGTTGCAAAGCGGTAGAGTAACATCACCTATACCAAGTTTTATTATTTTTTTATCTTTGTTTTTTTCTGTAAAAGCTTTCACTTTTTTTGCCACATTGGAAAAAAGGTAACTCTCAATCAAATTTAAATGGTTTTTATTTATATTCATAATGCTTTTAGGAAAATAAAATTTCCTATTGCCTCCCCTTTTTGTATTTTTTATCAAGTTCCATCAAATCCGCGCGCGAACCCACGCAGTGGGCTCGATTCAAGAGAAATTTCTCTTGAATCAATGAAATAATAAATTATTTCATTGGCGCGCGGCGCGCTCAGCTAACGTGCTTAAGTGCTCTTAAACTTCCACCTCTCCATGAAAAACAACCTCCGCAGAGCCGGTCATAAATACAGTTTCATCTGTATACTTTACCACTAAATCTCCACCTTTAAGGTGAACCAAAACATCTTCGTTTTTATCACAAAATCCATTTTCCACTGCCATAACAACCGCGGCAGACGCTCCCGTACCGCATGCAAAAGTTTCTCCACTTCCACGTTCAAATACTCTCATGCCAAGTGTTTTTCTATCTATAACTTTTATAAAATCAGTATTAATTTTTTCAGGAAATATTTTTGCATTTTCAAAAGTAGGCCCTAAATTTTCTATATTTAAAGATTCTATATCATCACAAAACACAACACAATGAGGATTCCCCATAGACACACAATTGATTCTGTATTCCGTACCATCTATATTGAAAGGGTAATTTATAATCTTTTTTTCATTTATCGAAACAGGTATGCATTCTGGAGAAAGCACAGCCTTACCCATATCTACCGTTATAGAACTTGCTTTTCCGTCCTCGGAATTTACGTAAAGCGTTTTTATACCACTTAACGTTTCAATTTTTATAGTTTCACTTTCCACCAAATAATTGTCAAAAAGATATTTGCCTACACATCTAATGCCATTTCCACACATTTTACCTTCACTAGAGTCTGCGTTAAACATACGCATCTTAGCGTCTGCAACGTCAGATTTACATATTAAAATCACTCCATCTGATCCTACACCATACCTTCTATCAGACAGCTTCAGACTTAGCCTTCCAGGGTCTTCAATTTCAGGTCCTCGAATACAATCAAAATAAATGTAATCGTTACCGCAACCGTGCATTTTTGTAAAATTTAACTTCAATATAAATCCTCTTTTCATTTTTTACAATAATTATAAAATAAAAACTCACTATTTACAATACACTTGTCAGCTACAAACATTTATTATTAATATCATTTGTATAAAAACATAATATTTCTTCCAAAATATATATTGGCTATTTTTTACAGTGATTATATATCACCATTGCACAAATTTAAATATATATTCTTTTATAATAAAAAGTAAAATACTTTTCGCAAAAACACTTAAAAAAGGGCTAATTCAATCAAATTGGAAGTGATATTTTAATGTTATCTAAAACCTTAAAAAAATTGCGTGAAAATTGCGGTTACACGCAACAGCAGGTTGCAGATGCTCTTAGCATTGAACGTTCTACCTACACTTACTATGAAACCGGAAAGACCACCCCAGATATTAATACTATTATTAAGCTATCTAAAATATTTAACGTTTCTTATATCGATATATTTGAAGAAGAAGAAAAACATCCACAACATTCATTTTCAGATGTTGCTGAATATGAACATTCTAACTTAAAAAATTTAGTTCATATATATGAGCTATCTAAACTTGAAAAGTCATTAATAAGCCTGTTTAGGCTTTTGCCGATAGAAGAACAAAAAAAACTGGTATTACACCTAAAAGAAGAAAACCAGCAAATTAAAAAAACTAAAGCTTAGAATTTTTATAAAGTACTTTTTATAAAAGGAAAGATCTCTTACTTTTGAGATCTTTCCTTTTTTCGTTAAGATTTAAATATTTCCAATATAAGGATTTATCAACATAAATAAATAAGTAGCAATTGTGGCTGCAGCCAAAACTATAATCAAGCTCTTATTTTTATAAGAAAGCACCACTGCCACAATAAATCCTACTATTGCGGGGATAATTCCCATACCATTTTGTTCGAAAACTTCCGGGAATATCATAGAAGTAAGTACAGCATACGGTAAATAAGCCAAAGTAGAACTTATAAATTTATTTTTTATGTCACCCTTAAAGAATATAAACGGCAACAACCTCGTAAAATAAGTTGTCACAAATAAGATTAAAATACAAATCCATACATATTTTGCACTCATTCTTTTTCCTCCTTATTTTCAGTTGGAAATTTCGATGCAATTATCATTGCACTAAGAAGTGAACCTATAATGATAACTCCACTTGGAGAGAAAAGTGCTGCGAAGATTTTATCTATAGCTGTATCGCCATTAAAAAAATTTCTAAGCCATTTGAACAAGCAACTTAAAACACCAGATAAAGCCGCAACATATAAAATTGGTCTAGATTCCTTTACCGCTGGTACCACAGAAGCTATAAGCATTGCATAAAGTGCCATTCCCATAGCTATAGTTATGCTTTTCGGTAAAATATCTCCTGCTATGCCACCAATCAAAGCACCTACGAACCATGCAAAATAAGGAAGTGCCATAACCCCTAAAAGATAATTTCCTTGTAACTTGCCTTCTTTTCTAACCGTTAAAGCAAAAATTTCATCGGTGTTTCCCATTGCAATTAACAGCCTCTTTCCAATCCCTGTATTAGGGTCTAACTTCCTAGTCATAGACAGCGATAAAACTATATTTCTAAGGTTTATAACTAGCAACGCTAAAAATATTCCTATGTATTTTTCATTGCGAGATATAAGATCCATAGTTGTCAATTGCCCCACACCTGTAAAACTAAGCATTGACATCGTTATTGAAGTCGGTATAGCTAACCCTAATTTACTAGCTCCTACCCCCAAAGTAAAAGCCAATGGTAAATACCCAAGTCCTATTGGGTATCCATCCTTTAGGCCTGTTTTAAACAAAGACCCATTCTTCATAAGCAACCTCCCAAATATAATAATTCATTTGACTTAACGCAATTATACCATAATCGAAATTAAAAAGGAACAAATTAATATAAAATTTTATTAATTTGTTCCTTTAAACATATTATTATTTGTTTTTTATTTATTCTAGCTGTTTCTTGCTACAAAAGATTCACAGTCAACGCATTGGCACACTGTAGGATTAGACTCATGCGTTCCTATTTTTACAGAGTTTAATCCGCAGTAATCTTCGCTGTTGCAATGATTCTGACAAGATTTTACGCTACACTTTATGCTTGGGTTGGCATCACTCTTATTTGTATTCATTCTGTCCACCTCTTAAAATAATATTGGTAATACAAATTATTTTCATATTACCTTTTATTATTTTTTCAAGCTAATTAATTATTATTCTGTAATTTTTTATTTTATTAATTTTTCAACAACTGATTTTACAACATCCGATGGAATAGCAAATCCTAACCCTTCCACATTGTCACCTGTAGACTTTGCCACAACTATTCCTATTAATTTACCGTTTCTGTTGAACACTCCTCCGCCAGAATTTCCTTCATTTATTTCAGCACAAGTCTGCAACAGTTTCATCCTTTTACCATCTAGCTCAATATCTCTATTTAAAGAACTCACCACTCCATCTGTCACGGTTCCACCAAGTTCTCCCAACGGATTGCCTATCACTATAGTTTCTTCACCAAGCTTTACCCTTGAATAATCTTCAAGCTCAGCAACTTTCAAGCCATTTGCATTTATTTTTAAAACTGCTATATCTTTATCAGCATCCGCTCCTATTACGTTAGCGTTATAGCATTTTCCGTTTTTCAACGTAACAGTAATCTTCCCAGCATTTCTTATTACATGGTTGTTAGTTATAATAAACCCATTTTCAGAGTAAATCACACCGCTTCCGGCACTGCTTAAAACGTAATAACTGCCATCTTGCTGACCCGACTGCGTAGATACATCCACTACCGCATCCGCTACTTTTTCTACCACTTCGTCTGTAGAAAGTTCTCCACTAGTTTCCACACTCATACTGTTTACATTTATCGAAGAGTTATTATAACAACTGCTAAATATCGATCCGCCTATTATTCCTCCAATTAAACTTAGAACACAGCAAATTATAATTAAAGTGCCATCCTTTAAAAAAATATTTTTTCTACTTTTTAAGTTCCCTGCCTCATTTTTTAAATTTTTCATTTAGCAAAACTCCTTATTTTAAAAAATCAAACTTAGAGTTTTTCTGTTACTAACGCGGCCAAGGATGCATCCTTGGCCGATTGGTTAAAATTTTAACCAATCGGCTTCGTCGAAAAGATTTTTCGACGGGCCGCGTTTACAGGGTAAAGCTAAGCTTTTTATCATTCATGCGGGGTATATTGAAAAGTAGGTACTATGTCAAGCAAAGTTTCCTGTATTTTATATTTGTTGTTTGTGCTAGAATAATTATACAGCAATTTTAAATTTTGGTCAAATTTTTCTAAATTTATTTCAATAGGTTTTCCAATATAGATTTTTTTATTGCTAGTTTGTTTTATTCCCTCTTCGCTCATGAGTAGCTCTTCGTAAAGTTTTTCTCCAGGCCTAAGTCCTGTATATTTTATGTCTATATCTTTATACGGCACAAAGCCAGATAATCTTATTAAATTTTCTGCTAAATCTTTTATTTTTACAGGCTCTCCCATATCCAAAACAAATATCTCACCGCCTTGAGCCATAGAGCCTGCCGTAATAACCAGCGACACAGCTTCTGGAATAGTCATAAAATATCTGATGATATCAGGGTGAGTAACAGTCACCGGTCCACCATTTTTTATCTGTTCCTTAAAAAGTGGTATAACTGACCCATTAGAACCCAAGACGTTCCCGAATCTCACCGCCACAAAGCTGGTTTTACTTTTTTTATCCATACTTTGTATAATCATTTCACATATTCTTTTTGTTGCACCCATTACGTTTGTTGGGTTCACAGCTTTATCAGTAGAAATTTGTACAAACTTTTTTACGTTGTACTTATCCGCCAAAGTGACCAAATTAAGTGTTCCAAATACATTATTTTTTACAGCTTCTTCCGGGTTTGTCTCCATAAGAGGTACGTGTTTATGAGCTGCTGCATGAAAAATAACATCGATCTTTTTACTTATAAACAATTCTTCTAGTTTCTTATAATCTCTAATAGAAGCTATTTGCACTTCAAAATTTAACTTATCTTCATATTCTCTTTTTAACTCCTGCTGTATATCGTAAGCGTTATTTTCGTATATATCTAAAATTATTAAATTTTTAGGCTCTAACGATGCCACTTGTCGGCACAGCTCTGATCCTATAGAGCCTCCGCCACCTGTTACAAGTATTGTTTCTCCCCTTATATACTGACCAAATTTCTCCGAATCAAATATTATCGGTTCACGACCAAGCAAATCTTCCACTTCGACCTGTCTCATTTGGTCCGCTATAGAAATATTTGACCCTTCTATAAGTTGATAAATATTGGGAACTATTTTAACTTCTAAGTTTGTCCTTGCACAAACGTCAAGTATCCTTTTTTTATCTCTAAGTGGAACATTGGCTATTGCGAAAAGTATAACTTCTATATTATTTTTCTCACAGATTTCCGGAATCTCATAAGTTGAGCCTAAAATCTTTACACCACATATTCTTCTGCCTATTTTTTCTCTATCATCATCAACCATACATATCGGAATGTACCCATTACCTTGTGAGCGAGAAAGTTCATTCAGCATTAATATGGCAGCATCGCCGGCACCTACTACCAGCATCCTTTTTCCTTGGCTGTCGTTAACTGTTCTTCTTTCAAGCATTTTTTCTATCCTGTATATAAAGCGTATCATGAACATTATAAAAGTTGACAACACACACAGCAAAAGGAAAGTTCTTACTCCCAAATGGATATCTAAAAATAAAGTGCCTATACAGAATAAAAAATTTGCAGCCAAAGATGCCAAACCTACATAGAAAAAATCTTCTATATCCGCATAGCGCCAAATCTTGTCGTACAATTTAAATAAAACAAAAATAAACGTAAAGCTTATATTTAATACAATCAAACTTTTAAAGAAATCTGCTTCGTGATCTATCAAAGAAAAGCAGTTGTGATTTACTGCAAACGAAAAATAAAATGAAATATTCCAAACAAAGAAATCGCAAAAAAACAAAAAATATTTTCTAAACCTTTTCAAAACTTCATATAACATATCTTACACTTCCATTATCACAAGAAAAAAACTATAATTTGAGCAAATGCCGCTAAATATTACAAAGAGATTATATATTAAAATGCTACTTTTTTCAAGCTTACAGCATAACATTTCTTTTAACTAGCCCATTTCACCTGTTATTTTAGTTTAAATTTGGTTCCTTAAAATCATACTTTCTATAAAAGTGTTTCGTCTCAGGGTTCCTCACAACCTCAGACTGGTTCTTAGCTAGAAGCTGAGTAATGTCATATAAATCTATCCAAATTTCATTGTCACATTCTTTCTGAGACTCATCAAAGATGAGCTCCAGCCCTATATGTAGATGACTCGTTTCAATATTGTTAACATTTTCATTTGCACTATACCCCGTCCGTCCAACATAACCTATAACATCTCCAGCCTTCACAACTTTTCCTTCCTGCAAATTTTCATGAAATGGTTTATCCTTCCTCAAGTGGGCATAATAGTAATATCTTTTTCTGTCAAAACTTCTTATGCCTACTCGCCACCCGCCATATTGATTCCATCCCATAACTTCTACCACACCAGATTCAACCGCTACTACGGGTGTTCCTGTAGCAGCCATCATATCATGCCCTAAATGTGGTCTTGAATAACCATATGTTCGTTTCGAGCCAAAATCAGAATAATGTTGATAAGGAAAAGTCTTTGCTATTGGTGAAAAAACTTTTAAGCCATATTTTTGTTCAAAAATCGGCTCATTTTTTTCTTCATCAAAGCCCGTCTGTATGCTGTATTCGCCGATAAATTCCCCTAAGGTAGCCAAGTAAACTTCATGGAAATATTTATAGTATTTAAATTTTGCGGTAAGTTCTTCTACAGTTTTGCCCGAGTTTAATTCATTTACTAAAAAATCAAGGTCACTTGACTTATAGTTAACTTTAAAATCACCGCCGTATTTTGCCGCTAAATAAGCCAACAAATCTATCCAGTTTATTTTCACATCCTTGTCTCTAGATTCTATATCTATTTCCATTGCCCTTTTGAGGACTTCATAAGGCACGTTAAATTCTGCATATTTTATAAAATTATTTTTTTCTTCATTTTCCTGCAAAGTAGATAAAACGTTATTATTTCTATTAAAAAACAGTATTGAACCAATGGTCAGTGTCGATATGACTAAAAGAAAAACTCCCACAAATTTTTTCCCTAAAATTTTAAATTTCACTTCATCACCCACACAGTATATTATTAATCATTCATATGCTGTCAAAATGAGCTTTTATGCTTTACTTGCACGAACTTTAAGCGATTTAAACGGTCTTTGAAAGGAGTTGATATTCATTTGATACATGAAGAAATAGAGAAATTTCACAACGGTAAAAATTTTAAGTCGTACAGGTTTCTTGGTGCCCATAAGCTGAAAAGAGATAAAATTAATGGCACTGTTTTCAGAGTTTGGGCTCCAAATGCTAAAACTGTAAGTGTGATCGGAGATTTTAATGATTGGGATAAAAACAAAAACGTAATGTCTAAAATAGACCCGCAAGGCATTTTTGAGTGTTTCGTTCCAAGAGAGATTCCAAACTTTTCAATGTATAAATTTTTAATTACAACCAATAACAATGATGAGTTAATAAAAATTGACCCGTACGCTTACCATTTTGAAGAAGGCTGTAAAAAAGCCTCCAAAATTTTTGATATAGACAACTTTCACTGGACTGATGGAAATTGGATAAAAAATAAAAAAAATGCCGGAGTATTTGATATTCCAATAAACATCTATGAAGTCCACTTAGGTTCATTTAAAAAGTATAAAGATGGAAATAATTTTTCATATGCGAAATTAGCAGATGAGCTTATCGATTACGTTAAAAATATGGGTTATACGCACATTGAAATTTTGCCCGTTTGCGAATTCCCTTACGATGGGTCTTGGGGGTACCAAGTGACGGGATATTTTGCTCCTACTTCTAGGTTTGGCTCTCCCAAAGACTTTATGAGTTTTATAAATAAATGTCATAATGAAAATATCGGAGTTATCATGGATTGGGTTCCCGCTCATTTTCCAAAAGATGCTCATGGGCTTTTTAAATACGATGGTACCGCCTGTTATGAGTACTCTGATTATCAAAAAGGCGAGCATAAAGAGTGGGGTACAGTAGTTTTTGACTATTCTAAAAATGAAGTCGTCAGTTTTTTAGTTTCAAGTGTTATGTTTTGGTTGGAGAAATATCACATAGATGGCATAAGAGTAGATGCAGTAGCTTCTATGCTGTACCTTGACTACAACAGAAAAAACGGTGAGTGGACACCAAACCAATACGGTGGAAGGGAAAACATAGAAGCTGCGGCATTTTTAAAAGAGTTAAACAAAGCGGTGTTTTTAGAATTTCCAAATACATTGATGATCGCCGAAGAGTCCACCACTTGGCCGTTAGTAACAAAACCTATAGATGTAGGTGGTTTGGGTTTTAACTATAAATGGAATATGGGTTGGATGAACGATATGTTAGAGTACATTTCTACCGACCCGTACTTCAGGCCAAGTAAACACAAAAATATAACTTTTTCATTTTTCTATGCATTTTCTGAAAACTTTATATTACCAATATCACACGATGAAGTTGTGCACGGAAAATGCTCTTTAATAAACAAAATGCCTGGTGACTATGATATGAAATTTGCCGGTGTACGCGCTTTTATAGCGTATATGATGGCACATCCCGGGAAAAAACTTACGTTTATGGGCACAGAATTTGGTCAATTTAAAGAGTGGAACTACAAAAATGAACTGGATTGGTTACTTTTAGATTACCCTACACATAAAAATTTACAAAACTTTTTTAAAGCTATAAACCATTTTTATTTAAAAAGCACTCCTCTGTTTGAGCAAGACTTCTCTTGGAATGGCTTTTCTTGGATATCAAATGATGACTATCTTAAAAGTGTTATAAGCTTTAGAAGGATAGATAAAAAAGGTAAAGAATTAATTATTATTTGTAATTTTCAGCCTGTGGAAAGGAAAGACTATAGAATAGGTGTTCCTTACAGTGGAGTTTATAATGAAATATTTTCTACTAACGATGAGGCATTTGGCGGCACAGGTTCAATGAATAAAAAAAATATTCACTCTGAAAAAATACCTATGCACGGATTTGAAAATTCAATTTCGCTGGTTTTATCTCCAATGTCAGTTTCGTATTTTGAGCTTACCAGAAAAGCTTCAAGTAATAGTACTGTGAAAAGTATTAATAAAAAATAATTTTTATGGGAAGGAGAAAATTATGTACCCGAAACACGAAGTTGTCGCTATGCTGCTTGCAGGCGGACAAGGAAGCAGACTAGGCGCTTTGACGAAAAAATTAGCAAAACCGGCCATTCCTTATGGCGGCAAGTATAGAATAATAGACTTTCCTCTGTCTAACTGCGCTAATTCTGGTATAAAAGCCGTAGGGATTCTTACACAATATCAGCCTCTCGTTTTGAGTGAACATATAGGCAAAGGACAAGCCTGGAACTTGAGTTTTGCAAATGGCGGAGTGCAAATTTTACCTCCTTTTCAAAGAGAAAACGGCGCCGACTGGTACAAAGGTACAGCCAACGCCATTTACCAGAACATAGATTACATTCAAAAATATGAACCTCAGTACGTTGTCATACTTTCCGCCGATCACATATATAAAATGGATTATTCTAAAATGATAGATTTCCATAAAAAAGTCGGAGCAGATTGTACCATCGCTGCTATAAATGTTCCGCAACTAGATGCTCACAGATTCGGTATTATAAACTCAAGAGCTGATGGGTCGATTTATGAGTTTCAAGAAAAGCCAGAAAAGCCCAAAAGTACGCTTGCATCCATGGGCATTTATGTTTTTTCTTGGCCTAAATTGTTAAAATACTTAAAAGAAGATGAATGTGACTCAGAGTCTTGCAATGACTTTGGGAAAAATATTTTGCCAAAAATGCTAAACAAAAACGAAAAGTTGTTTGCTTACAATTTTGACGGGTACTGGAAAGATATTGGTACTATCGAAAGCTTGTGGAAATGCAACATGGATTTATTAAACCCAGAGATAAACTTAAAGCTAGACGATGAAAATTGGAGAATTTACTCAAAGCAAAACGAGCTTCCAAAGGCTTATATAACAGATGAAGCTAAAGTACAAGACTCGCTCATCTCGGACGGTTGCACAGTTTATGGAGAAGTTATTTCCAGTGTTTTGTTCTCCGGGGTATATGTAGCCGAAGGGGCTAAAATAAGCCATTCGGTCATCATGCCTAAAAGCGTAATAAAAGAAGATGCTATTGTAAATTATTCGATAATTTCAGAAAATGTAAAAGTTGGAAAAGGCGCTGTAATTGAAGGGACAGAAAACGAGATAACTGCTATTGGTGACAACGTTACTATAGGTGATAATGTGAAAGTTAAACCGAAATCTATGGTTGAAAACGACATTATTTTACGGCAAGAGTAAGGAGTAATTTGTTTGAAGTGTTTATTTTGTGCAAGCGAAGTTTACCCGTTCATAGCGTCCGGAGGGCTCGCGGATGTTGCTTATTCATTGCCGGTAGCGCTTAGAAAAGAAGGCATAGACTGTCGGGTAGTTTTGCCTTTTTATAAAAATATTTCAAAAGTTTTTAAAAATAAAATGAAGTTTATTACGAATTTTCAAGTACCCATTGCATGGAGAAGACAATATTGCGGTGTCTTTAAACTTGATTTTAATAACGTTGTGTTTTATTTTTTAGATAACGAATACTATTTTAATAGAGATAATTTATACGGCTACTACGATGACGGCGAAAGATTCGCATTTTTCTCTAGAGCAATTTTGGAAATGATTCCAAGGATTGACTTTAAGCCGAAAATAATACATGCAAATGACTGGCAAACTGCACTTATACCGGTCTTTTACAATTTAATATATAAAAATTTCTTACATTATGAAAATATAAAAACTATATTCGAAATTCACAATATACAATATCAAGGCAAATTTAGCAAAGACGTATTAGAAGACATTGTCGGTGTAAAAAAGGAAAACTTTAACGTTTTATATTACGACGATTGTGTAAACTTTATGAAAGCTGGAATTGAAAGCTCAAATAAAGTAGTAACTGTAAGCAAAACCTACGCAAGGGAAATTTTAGATCCTTGGTATGCACACTCATTACATTACATTTTGCGCGACAATAAGAAAAAATTAGTAGGTATATTAAACGGAATAGATGAAAACGTCTATAACCCTAGAACCGATACCGAAATATACGAAAATTATAGTGCAGAAACTTTATGCAAAAAAATAAAAAATAAAGAGGAATTAAGCAAGCGTTTAAATTTGAATTTTGACGAAGCTGTTCCTCTTATAGGCATGGTAACTAGGCTAGTTGAGCACAAAGGAATCGATTTAGTGGTAGATGTTCTAGAAAAGCTTCTTCAAGAGGAAAAAATAAACTTTGTGGTTTTAGGCTCTGGTGAAGGAAAATATGAGCAGTTTTTCGACTGTATGCAAGCTAAATATCAGAGCAAAGTCAGCTCATGCCATGGATTTGTGCCAGAGCTATCCCACAAAATTTACGCAGCATCAGATATGTTTTTAATGCCATCTAAAATGGAGCCGTGTGGCCTTGCGCAAATGATTGCGTTAAAGTATGGGGCCATCCCAATAGTAAGGAATACAGGCGGTCTTTCAGATACGGTAAAAGACAGCGGTGACCAAAAAGGTAATGGCTTTGTTTTTCAAAACTATAATTCATCAGATATGTTGTGGGCTATAAAACGTGCCATCATGGGCTTTAATGACAAAAATGGTTGGCAAACACTTACTAAAAGAGCCATGAAAAGCGATAACAGTTGGAAAAATTCGGCTAAAGAGTATAAAACTATTTATAATGAACTGACTTGATTTTTTGTGTAAAACAGAGAAAAATAAAATATTTATTGTTGAATAATGATTTCTAAAAGAGTTTATGATATAATTTTAAAAAATTATTATAAAGGAAGTCAGCGCACATGAAAAAATTTATATCATCAGTTTTAGCAATAACTACAATATTTGCTTCAACTTTACCTTTAAGCACTTTCGCTAAAGGACATAACGTCAAAAGCCAGATAATAACTATAGAACAGGAAATTGCAGGTGATGATACCTCTAGTGCTAAAAGCTTCAAACAAAGTAGACGTTCTAGTAACAAAAGTCAAAAATCTTCTTTATTTTCAAGGTTATTTGATAAATGTACAGGAGCTTTTTGGCAGACTCAAAAAAACATTTTATATTATTCTCTAGTTTCAATCACCGCAATATTACTTTTGGATAAAGTTAAATTTCTTAATAAGGAAGATATATTCGACAAAATAAGAAATATTAAATTTGGCGACGTAGAAGAATTATTTAGTAGTATTTATTCTAACATTAGCAGCGTTCCAGGTGCATTAAATTTAATTTACAGTACTTATAAACAAAAAAATCCATCAGCTGATAAAGAATCTGACCTTACATGTAAAGATAACTTTGTAGAAAGATCAGCAAAACAAATTTCAACATTAATTGACACATTTACAGGCAGCAATAAAGAAATATCAAACTCTCAAAAAATATCCGATACACTTAGAAACTTAAGTGATGCGCAGGATGCGTCAAAGGGAATTTGGTATTACTTAAAAACTAACGGAACCACAATGTGGTTAGGGTCTATGATTGGATCTGCTATAGGTGCTTTTGGAACTCTGTTTGGCGTAAGCAATCTCGGTTGGATATATGGAGCCTTAATGTTGCCGTACCTGTTTAGTTTTAGATCTGATGTAAAAGATTTAGATGTACTTGCTAACTCTGTCGATCTTTGCAACAGCGTTTATAATAAAACATCTAACACAGCTTCTGAGCTAATTCAATTGATGAAAAATCAAATTTCGAAATTAGCTTCTCTAGCAAAATAAATTATGCGCACTACAATTAAGTGGTGCGCTTCTTTAATTCTTCCAGATACATAATACTTTTGCTTTTCCCGTTATTTTATGTATAATAGAAATATTATGAAAAATAAAATAAATTTAACTTCTGGAAATATTTATAAAAAATTAATAACTTTCGCTTTTCCTATGTTTTTTTCTCTACTTCTTCAAACATTTTATGGCGTTGTGGATCTGATAGTTGTGGGATTTTATATTGGAAAAGATGGAATTGCTTGCATTGCGAATGTAACATCTTTAGTTTGGGTTATAGGCTCAATCGGCACAAGTTTGTCTTCTGCTGCTACAGTACTTATTTCTCAGTATGAAGGAATAAAAAGTGAAAAGGATCAATCTGAAGTAATTGCTTCCCTCGGAAACATTATACTCATAACTTCTTGCATAGTTACTGTAGTTACTATAACTTTCTACAAAGAAATTTTGTTGTATCTCAAGGTTCCACAAGATTCTATTAACTATGCAAACGATTACATGAAAGTCATGTCCACTGGATGGCTTTTTAACTTTTCATTTACTTCCATCTGTTCAATTATCAAAGGCCTTGGAAACTCTAAGGTACCGTTTATATTTATGATATTTTCAGCGCTACTCAATATGTCACTGGATTACTTTTTCGTTGGAGTTCTTAAAATGGAAACTGCTGGGGCAGCCCTCTCTACAGTCTTTACAAATGCAATTTGTTTGGTCATTTCGTATATTTATTTAAAGAGGTCTTACTTTAAACATACACGTCTCTTGTTTATAAAGTGCAGTAAAAATAAAATAAAACTTTTCGCTAAAATTGGGTTACCGCTATTTTTACAAATGATAATTGTAAATTCGTCTTATGTAGCAATAACCAAAATGCTCAATTCTTACGGAACATATATAGTTTCAGCCTTAGGTATTGGTTTTCAGCTGCACACACTTATAACCGTTCCGTCTAAATCTATAAATCAAGCTATGTCAATTGCTGTTGGACAAAACGTTGGTGCCAATAAAATAGATCAAGCTAAAAAGATTTTAAAATTCACCTTAAAATTAAATATACTTTTAACTTCTGCTATAGTGGTTTTAACTCAAATTTTCTCGCATCAAATTATACGCTTATTCACAAATGACCCAGAAGTTATGCGACATGGCTTGCTTTATATGCAAATGTGCTGTTCTTTAGATTGTATTCTGTACGCAATTATGACTACATTTAATCTATTTGCAATAGGTATTGGCGATACAAAATTTAGTTGCTTTAACTCCCTATTCGGTCAAGTTTTTTTACGACTTTCACTGTCTTACATCTTCTCAAAAAAATTAAATATGGGATATTTAGGAGTATATCTAGGGTTGCTTGTATCCACGTTTTTCCCTGTGATTATAGGGGCTGTATATGTAAAGTTGAGCAAGTGGGAAAAAAGAGTAAGTACTTACCTTGAAAAGAATATTACTTAGTTTCACAAAAATATAAAAAAAGCATCCACTTAATATTGTGGATGCTTTTTTTATCGTTAAAAATCTTCAGTATTATCTATTATCAACTTTATACATATGAGCGATCAAATCCAAAATCTTGTTGCTATATCCCCACTCATTATCATACCAGGCAACCAGTTTCACAAAATGGTCATTTAACATGATTCCGGCTTTAGCATCAAAAATAGAAATTCTGGGATCTGTATAAAAGTCCGAAGAAACTACTGCGTCTTCTGTGTAACCTAAAACACCTTTCATTTCATTTTCAGAGGCCAACTTCACAACTTTGCAAATTTCTTCGTAAGTTGTAGATTTTTCAAGACGGCAAGTTAAATCAACAACAGAAACGTCCGGAGTAGGCACTCTAAACGACATTCCTGTAAGTTTTCCTGCCAGTTCAGGTATAACCAATGCACAAGCCTTAGCAGCTCCGGTAGAAGATGGAATAATATTGTTTGCAGCGGCTCTTCCACCCCTCCAGTCTTTCGATGATGGAGCATCAACCGTTCTTTGGGTGGCTGTAATGGCATGTACTGTAGTCATCAGTCCTTCAACAATTTTAAAGTTGTCATTTATAACTTTTGCAAGTGGTGCCAGGCAGTTCGTTGTACAAGAAGCGTTAGAAACTACTTTCATGTCTTTAGTGTACTTATCCAAGTTTACCCCACAAACAAATGTCGGAGTTTCTTTATCTTTTGCCGGAGCTGAAATCACTACCTTTTTAGCTCCACCTACAAAGTGCCCAGAAGCTTTCTCAGTTGTGCAAAATACCCCCGTAGACTCAACAATATACTCTGCACCAAATTTCCCCCACGGTATTTCATCTGGTGATTTAAATCCACATACATCTACATTCTTGCCATTTACCACAAGTTTACCGTCTTTTGTAGAAATATCCCCATTAAACCTTCCGTGAACTGTATCGTACTTTGTCATGTAAGCCATGTAATCTAAATCAATAAAAGGGTCATTTATAAGCTTAATATCGAATAAATCCGGCCTTGAAACTGCTGCCCTAAACACTAACCTTCCAATTCTTCCAAATCCATTTATACCAATACCAATTGCCATAAAACAACACTCCCCCTTAAATATTAAAAAACATTTATTCCGCTACTTCGTCATCCGGTTTTTCAGCTAACACTTTCACTTTGTTATTTCCGCTTTTTTGTAAAGCTTTACTCAAGTTTTCAAGCAAAGCTATAATAAATATAGCTAGGAAATAATTCACAGTATTTGTAAAGTATTGCAAATCCAATGTATTCGTCTTTGAGAGGAAAACAGTTTCAAAAACTATAAAAATAACGCTCAAGTAGCCAAAAACGAAAAGTCCTCTCAATTTACCTGCATTGTCAATGTTTGCAAATACTCTTGCTAGATTTAAAAGGAATAGCGTAACGAAAATTACTACTATTTCGTCCAACATTTCCCACGGGTAACGTGAAACAGAACTGTAAACCGAAAATCTTTCAAACAATCTTATTATACTCCAAACAACAGGAATTAAAACTAAAATCTCTCTATTTTTAAATATATTCTTGCCTATAAAGTAACATATGCCTATCATTACAAAAACTATACCGGAAGCTATTCCGAATAAGGATAAAACAAGCTGCATAATATCTCTGTAGCCATTAATATAATTTAATAGTTTTGTAATAGATTCAGCCCCTAAAAATACGCCAGCCAACAATGAAAAAATAGACGTAATCACGTTTTTCTTCACAGTAAAGCTAAAATCCTTTGGCCACTTGACGCAATAGCCCATCACAATAATAACAACTGCTAAAAATAAAATTGAAAAAAAGCAAACTGCATTACACATAAAATCTGAATTTCCGAAAATGCCGTTAAGCTTGCCAGCCGTTTGTAAGATGAACATAACCGCAAGTAAAACCAATGATATAAAAACTGGAATTTTTAAATGTTTCAATTTCATATAAAACACTCCTAAAAATAAAAATTTAAGATATTGCATATATATTTTACTTCTTAAAAAAAAAATTGTAAATAGTTATATTAACAAAAAGGGAGAAAAAACTCATGAAACAAAAAATTATTTTACTCTTAATCTTATTTATTTTTATGATAATTACGCCTGTTTTCGCTTTAAATGGTAACTTCAAGGTTGATATACCGAACGTAAAAAATATATTCCAAAATGTCAATTTATCAAAAAACAAAACGAATGACGATAAGTTTAAAGTACTAGATAAATCAAATGGCGAAATAATTAATGTAAATGTACGAGAATTTTTGTGCTTAAGTGTTGCTTGCGAAATGTCACCATTAAATGAGGTGGAAGCTTTAAAGGCACAAACGGTAGCCGCTTATACTTACTTTAAAAATTTACAAGAAAATCAAAGAAATAGGCCGGACGATGGTTTAAAAGGCTGTGATTTTAGCGTTGATTCAAAAAATCGAATTTACTATATGACTCCCGAAATGCTAAAAGAGCGATGGCAAGAAAATTTCGAGAAATATTACGACAAAATGATGAAAATAGTCGACAGTGTCTATGGTGAAAGTCTCAAACAGAACGGTAAATATATTGAAGCTCTTTATCATTCCATATCTAGCGGAAATACTGAAAATTTAGAGGACGTTTTCGGAGGAAATGCAGATTATTTAATGTCTGTGCCAAGCCCTTATGACCTTTCAGCTCCAGGCTATCAAAGCAAAAAAGAATTGTCGCTAGATGAATTTAAAACAATTGCACAAGATAAATTTCAATCAAATTTTAACGATGATGTTAACTCGTGGGTACACGAAAATGAACGTACTCAGGCCGGAATGATAAAATCCATTAACATTGGCGACAAAACTGTTAATGGCAGACAGGTAAGAGAAGCTTTTGCACTCCGCTCTTCAAACTTCACCATAAATATTTGCGATGATAAAGTTATATTCACAGTAAAAGGATACGGTCACGGCGTTGGTATGAGTCAATACGGCGCAAACGAGATGGCAAAACAGGGCGCATCTTATAAGCAAATTTTGTCTTGGTATTACCCCAACACAAGCCTTGAAAAGGAATAAAATCAGCATAAATGTATAAAGCTTTTCGCACAAGCGCATACTGATTTTAGCAAAAGTAAAACTTGAATTTTGAAGGGGAAAAAACAATGAATACAAGTATACAAAAAGTAAAAGCATTGGAGATTCTTGATTCTAGGGGATTTCCTACAGTATGGGCTTCCGTGACTTTTTCGGACGGAACCTGCGATAGTGCTAGCGTACCGTCCGGTGCATCCGTGGGAAAAAATGAGGCACTTGAATTAAGAGACCAAAATAGTAACCGTTTTTTTGGAAAAGGCGTGACAACTGCCGTAAAAAACATTAATGAAATTATTTCTCCTGCCTTAACCCGGCTAAAAAATCCAGATTTGTGGAGTGTAGATAATTTATTAATGGAACTTGACGGTACTAAAAACAAGTCAAACTTAGGTGCAAACGCAACGTTAGCTGCATCTATGGCTTTTGCGAAAACTGCTTCAAAATTTTACAACATGCCCCTGTTTAGATATCTCGGTGGATTTTCCTCAAAGAAAATGCCCACACCAATGATGAATATCTTGAACGGCGGTGTGCACGCTTCAAACAATGTGGATATACAAGAATTTATGATAGTTCCGACAGGAGCTAATAGTTTTCAAGAAGGACTACGCTGGTGCAGTGAAATATATCATACATTAGGGAGCATATTGAGAAGCAACGGCTATGAAACCTCTGTTGGAGATGAAGGCGGTTACGCGCCAAACTTGACTTCAGACGAAGAAGCTATCGAGGTTATAATTTCAGCTATAAATCAAGCCGGATATAGCACAAATGAAGTGAAAATTGCTCTGGACGCGGCTAGCAGCCAATGGCATTTTGGGAACAACTATACGATGTTGAAAAGGCAGAAATCATTTACAAGTCAAGAATTAGTTGATTTCTGGTACAACTGGTGCGAGAAGTATCCTATTATTTCGATAGAAGATGGAATGTCCGAGGAAGACTTCGATGGATGGGCTATATTGACTGAAACTCTGGGTAGCCGAATACAGCTAGTTGGGGACGATTTATTCGTTACGAACTCAGAAAAGTTAAAACATGGCGCCAAACAAAATCTTGCAAATTCCATATTAATTAAGCCAAATCAAATCGGTACATTATCAGAAACATTTGAAACAATCGAAACCGCAAAATCTCTAGGGTATAGCACTGTAGTGTCGCATCGCTCGGGCGAAACGGAAGATACTTCCATAGCAGATATCGCTGTTGCTTCCAGCAGCTGGTTAATAAAATCAGGTGCGCCATGCCGAAGCGAAAGAGTCGCTAAGTATAACCGTTTACTTACAATTGAGTCTATGCTTAAAACGGAGGATACAAAAAAAACTTTTTTTAACAAAAGAAGTGAATTTATAAAAAACTATAATTTTTTTAACGATAAACGAGAAAAACAACATTCTACCTTTCAAAGCAAAGGAATGAATAAACCAAAGCACGGATATTTGCTGGAAGTATGATGCCAAGCTTTAACTTGACAGTTTAAGAAACTTATTATAAAATAGTTTGTAAATTTAATAAATGCGGGGTGTATTTATGAAAAAGTGTAATAAATTTAGTATATTAATTGCAATAGTCGCCACAGCTGCTACTATTGCCGCTGCAGTTGCTACAGCTATTGTTTACTTTGAGAAAAAGAAAAAAGACGAAGAAGAACTTGAAGAGTATCTGGATTATTCAATAGTATAAATTTGAATAATAAAAAAACTTAAAAGCAACCACAACATTGTGGTTGCTTTTCTGTAAATGTAAATAAATAAAAATCAAACGTGTTTCCCTTTTTAATTTAAGAATACGCATTTAACATCATGTCTTTTATTTTCATCAGCCTCACAGAATTACTGCGTTCATTTTCATCTATTTTTGCCGATATATATTTTATATTCGTTTGGGCTTCCGGAATAACAATATATTCAAGTGCATTTACACGCCTGTTTGTTTTTTCTATTTCGTAAGATAATTTCTGGCATACTTTTTCGCATTCTGCAAGTTTTACCATATCCTTGAAAATTTCAAATAAATTTTCAAGTGCTTCATCTAACGCTGCACTTGTAGTAGCAAAACTGTACGGGAAAATATCGGCCTTTTTATTAGTTTTCATTCTATAGGTAAATTGCGGTACTTTAACACTCATTATGCTTTTATATTTTACATCTAAAAATACGTCTTGTTTAGGCGACAAAATCGCCGTTTTCAGTTGATCACTTCCCATTTCCGCTTGAGCCAAAGTAAAATCGTCGTGATACCTCTTTATCGAGTCTTCTACTTTGAGTCTTAAATTTTTATTTTCTTCTATTAACTTTAAAAACTGTCGCATCATCTCATCGCGTTTATCTTTTAAAAGCTTATGACCACGTCTTGCGGTAAGCAACTTCTTTTTTAGCCTGGTAAGTTCCATTCTCGTCGGGGTAACAGCAGTATTCACTAAACTATTCACCTACTTTGCGATAGTACTTATCTATAAATTTATCATCTATTCTTTTCAGTTCAGACTTTGGCAGCAACGACAAAAGTTGCCAACCTATATTTAATGTCTCTTCAATGGAACGATTATTTTCATAGCCTTGAGAAATATACTTCTGTTCAAACTGATCTGCAAACTTTGCATAAATTTTGTCCATTTCACTAAGAGCTGCTTCACCCAAAATCACCATAAGTTCTTTTGCTTCTTTTCCTCTCGCATAAGCTGAAAAAAGCTGATTCATCACACTGGCGTGGTCTTCTCGAGTTTTGCCCTTCCCTATCCCTTTATCTTTAAGTCTAGAAAGCGATGGCAAAACATCAATTGGAGGAGTTATATTTTTTCTGTAAAGTTCTCTACTCAAAATAATTTGCCCTTCAGTGATATACCCTGTAAGGTCCGGTATAGGATGAGTTTTATCATCTTCCGGCATAGTTAATATCGGGATTAAAGTAATACTACCATTTTTGTCCTTTTGCCGCCCTGCCCTTTCGTAAAGCGAAGCTAAGTCTGTGTACATGTATCCCGGGTACCCTCTTCTACCAGGGACTTCCTTCCTCGCTGAAGAAACTTCCCTTAACGCATCTGCATAATTAGTTACATCTGTCAAGATAACCAATACATGCATGCCTTTGTCAAAAGCCAAATATTCTGCTGCTGTAAGAGCCATCCTAGGTGTCGCTATTCTTTCTATTGCGGGGTCGTTTGCCAAGTTTATAAACATAACACTGCGGTCTATTGCCCCTGTTTCTTTGAAGTTTTCAATAAAGAAATTTGCTTCTTCAAACGTTATACCTATTGCGGCAAAAACTACAGCAAATGCATCTTTAGTCCCTACAACTTTCGCTTGTCTTGCTATTTGAGAAGCAAGGCGAGCATGAGGAAGACCGCTTCCTGAAAAAATAGGCAGCTTTTGTCCTCGCACCAACGTATTTAATCCATCAATAGCTGATATTCCAGTTTGTATAAATTCACTCGGGTAGTTTCTCGCAACAGGATTCATAGCAAGTCCATTTATATTAAGGCGTTTTTCTGGAATTATCTCAGGTCCATCATCCAGCACTTTGCCTAAACCGTCAAACACTCGCCCTAATATATCTTCAGAAACTGGCAGTTGCATACTCCTGCCCAAAAACTTAACTTTGCTGTTTGATAAATTGATCCCTGCTGAACTTTCAAAAAGCTGTACTAAAGCATTTGTCCCGTCTATCTCTAAAACTTTGCATCGTTTTTTTGTACCGTCTTCAAGCTCAATCTCTCCAAGGTCATCGTAGTTGACATTGCTTACACCTCTCACTAAAACCAGCGGGCCAGACACTTCTTCTATAGTTTTATATTCTCTTGGCATTATTCTTCCTCCTCTCTCACAGCGTTTTCAGCTTCTTTTGCCATTTCTTTGAGTATTTCCTCATATTCTTTTTCAAGGTCATCTTTTTCCACATATTTAAATCGTCCTATTTTTTCACGACTTTTAAATTTTAAAATTTCTTCCACTTCAACACCATTCGTAATTAGTTCGTTTGCAGTTTCTTGAAATTTAAAAATTAAATTCAGCATGAGAAACTGCTTATTTAATGAAGTATACGTATCTACTTCATTAAAAGCATTTTGGTGTAAGAAATCTTCACGTATAGATCTAGCTATTTCAAGTTTTAGTCTATCAGACGCAGATAATGCATCCATTCCAACAAGCTTGACTATTTCCTCTAAGTTTGCTTCTTCTCCAAGAATTTTTACACATTCATGCCTAAGGTTCAGCCAATTTTCATTAACATGCTCACAGAACCATTTTCCTACACTGTCTATATATAGGGAATAGCTGTTTAGCCAGTTTATAGCCGGAAAATGCCGCTTATATGCAAGGTTTGAATCAAGCCCCCAAAAAACTTTTACTATTCTTAAAGTCGCTTGAGACACCGGTTCAGAAATATCTCCACCAGGCGGCGAAACAGCACCTATAACGCTAAGAGTTCCTTCTCTTTTATCGCTGCCTTTTGCAATTACTCTGCCGGCACGTTCGTAAAACTGAGCTAACCTGCTACCTAAATATGCCGGATACCCTTCTTCGCCCGGCATTTCTTGTAGCCGACCAGACATTTCCCTTAAAGCTTCTGCCCAGCGGGATGTGGAATCTGCCATCAAAGCTACAGAGTATCCCATATCTCTAAAATACTCAGCTATAGTAATACCAGTATATATAGATGCTTCTCTTGCCGCCACCGGCATGTCTGAAGTGTTTGCTATTAAGACTGTTCGTTCCATCAGAGAGCGCCCTGTTTTGGGGTCTATAAGCTCTGGAAACTCATTTAGAACATCAGTCATTTCATTTCCACGCTCACCGCAACCTATATATACTATTATATCTGCATCGGCCCACTTGGCTAGCTGATGCTGCACTACAGTTTTCCCGCTACCAAATGGTCCCGGTACCGCAGCGACTCCCCCCTTCGCCATAGGAAAAAGAGTATCTATAACGCGCTGACCCGTAATCAAAGGCTCATTTGGCATAAGTTTCTGTTTATATGGTCTTGGAACCCTCACAGGCCATTTTTGAAATAATTTAATTTCCTTTTCTTCACCGTTTTCACTTTGAATAACAGCTACTACATCATCGACTGCGAATTCCCCATCGTAAACCTTTTTTATTGTACCATTTATACCAATCGGAACCATTATTTTATGTTTTACTATCGGTGTTTCCAAAACTGTCCCGATAATATCCCCAGAAACAACTTCATCGCCTACTTTGACTTCTGAATTAAAATTCCACTTTTTATCTCTGTTCAAAGGTAAAACTTCTATTCCTCTTTTTAGGTTGTTGCCAGATACCTTTTTTATTTCGCTAAGTGGACGCTGGATGCCATCAAATATATTGCCAATAAGTCCCGGTCCCAGTTCTACGCTTAAAGGCTCATTTGTAGATACTACAGGCGCACCAGGCCCAAGCCCTGTCGTTTCTTCATATACTTGTACGGATGCGTCACCCGAATGCATCTCAATAATTTCACCAATTAACTTTTCGTTACCTACCTTAACAACGTCAAACATGTTGGCTTGTTTCATATCCGATGCTATAACCAGCGGTCCTGCTACCTTCTTTATTACGCCAGATTTCATAATTTTCACCTCAGTTAAGTACACTTACCGGGCGCAGCCCCCGCGGAGCTATTTTATAGCTCCGCGAATTTCGTTGGTATCAACGAAATTTCAAAAATCAAAATATTTGATTTTTGAAGGGCTGCGCCCTTAAATAGTAAGTAAAAACATCTTTATATCTCTAAAATATTACTTCCTACAGCTCTTTCTATAGATTTCCTAACATTTTCTAACCCTATTTTAGTGCTTTTGTCGCTACCGGGAATAGGAACAATTGCAGTATTATAATTAACCTGATAGTATTTTAATCGTTCGTCTAGGTCTTGTGCAACTTTTTCCGTTAAATAAATAATCCCATACTCAAGCTTTAATAGTTCTTTAATTTTCTTTTCAGCTCCAGTAGTATCATCAATTTCAAAAACGTCCAACCCAAGTGCCGCAAACCCAATTACACTTTCTTTTTCTCCTATAACTGCAACTTTATGCATAAGTTTGTCGTAACCTTTCTTTTATTGTTTCAGTTTTTAGTCCTATCTTTTTACTTATACAAACCATCCTGACTGTTTTCATTTCATTTTCTTTTGCTAAAAAATAAGCTATAACAGGAGCTACAGTAAAAGAATTGCTTTTCTGACCTTTCGCCAATTTAATAAGTTCATCTTCGATGCATTTATCGAATAAAACTAAAGAATCTTTTAAAACCGCCACGAAAATCCCATAATCTGTAGTTAAAAGGTACTCATAAAGTAAATCTAAACTTTCGCTGGCAGCTTCCACCAATTTTTCTTTATCTAAAGTATCACATTCAACTATAGCTCTTTGCAAAAATTCCTTAGACTTCTCATATTTGCAACTTCTAATTGCTGTTTTTACATTACAGCTTGCAACAAAAAGTTCGGCATACCTTCGCACAAAATCTAATTTCGTACATTTTTTTATTTCGTTTATCGCTTTTAACATCCCTGCATCTATAATTGTATCGCACAACTGTCCATCGTTAGTCTTAAGCAACACGTCAAAGGCATCTTTGGCACAATTTTTTATATAAATCGGCAAAGCTTCAAAATTTCGTTCCTTTAAAGCATCCACAACCGCCTTTATTTTGATGTTTCCATAGGGAAGAAATTCACCTTCAACGCTTTTACCTGTGATAAATGATTTTATAGCTAATTTCAAATTATTAAAGTCAAACCTATACAGTATTAAGTTTAGTTCATCAGGCAAAGCTCCGTTAAAGAGAGATAGTTTCTTGATAATTTTTAAGGCTTTACAGGTTTCAAAAGAAACTATTTCATCTATATTTCCCGTATTCAAGCCCTCTGCCCACGAATGATTTTTCAAAAATTTTATACAATCATCATAACTTTTCATTGAAAGCATGGAGTTAATGTCATGCTGTGTAAGTAGATAATTTTCTAAAAATCTAACATTTGCAACCGCATAAGTATATAATTCCTTAATTTTTATCCCCCCCTCATTAAAAAGTTAAGAGAACAATATCTCATTTAACTCATCGCATATGCTGTCAACATTGTCGTTAAACAAAGCATCGATCGTACAATTTTCTTCTATTTCACCGTAAGATATAATAAATCCTCCAGAAAATTCTCTCGCTGTTTTTGAAATCTCAATTTTAATATTATTTTCCTTCTCAAGTCTTGAAATTTCTAATTTAAAATTATCCGGCATCCTGTTTAAGTCATCTTCAGAAAAAATTAATATACAGTTGTCCTTCGCCACACGGTTTTTAAATATCTTTAAAAGAAAATCAAAATATTCACAGTCAGGTAAATTCATTAAATACTTTTTGGCAGAATCTATCGTATCAGACACTATTTTAGATTTTTCAGCCAATATAGCCCTTTTTTTTTCAATCAAAGCTGATGACTTTGCTCTCTCTACTGTAAGTTTAGCAATCTTTTCTGCTTTATCAGTCATATCTAAGCTCATTCCGGTAGCTTTCTGATTCGCAGCTTTAAAAACGCTTTCAGCCTTTAATTTCGCGTCATCTAAAATTTTTCCTGCTAGTTTGTTGGCATCATCTTCTATACTTTTGACTATATTTTCTACACCTGTCATCACAAAGACCCTCGCTACTATAGGTTTATATTAGGAATGTTCAAAATGGCAAGAATAGACGTTAAAAGAGCCAGAAGTGCATATGTTTCAACCATAACTGGAAATGTCATCGCTTTACCCATTTGGTCAGGCCTTTTCGCCACTATACCTATTCCAGCTACAGCAGCCCTGGCTTGCTTAAGCGCAGACCAAAGTCCTACTATTCCCATAGGAAGGCACGCCGCGAAATATAAAAGCCCTTGAATGAAGCTGACAGTTGTCGGTTCACCCAAAATACCCGTTTGTATGAATGTAAATATAGCAACCAAAAGTCCGTATATTCCTTGAGTTCCGGGTAAAAGTTGTAAAAGCAAAACTTTACCAAACTTTGACGGATCTTCAGTTACAACACCTGCAGCAGCTTCTCCGCCCATTCCTACACCTATTGAAGAACCTATGCCCGAAAGTAAAACCGAAATAGCCGCTCCAAAAATCGCAAAAACTATACCAAAATTATCCATTTAAATATCCTCCTTGATTTTATAATATTTTGTATTTATTGAAAATGGGGAAAATTTTTTGCCTCCACCCTCATAAAACTTACTAAAGAATTCCACAAACTGTAACCTATTGGTGTGAACGTAAGCTCCCAATAGATTTATACCTATGTTCATCGCATGTCCTATCAAAAAAATAGTCGTAAATACAATAGTTCCAAGTACACCTGAACCTGCGACAACTCCCATTTTATTGAACACCTGCGCTATAACTCCCGTGGCTAACCCCAGCGCCAGAAGCCTTGAGTAAGAAAATATGTCACTTACGTAGCTTGTTACGCCATATAAGCTGTAAAGCCCTTTTAAAAGCCGCTTGAAAGGATTTTTGCTTTCTCTCCCGGAAGTTAGCACAATAGTTAAAGCACCTACCGCTATGCATATCAATGATGCATTCGCAGCTGTCCTTGATAATACGAAACTTAAAGTAAGTAATTTTGTCATCATTGGTATCGACAATAAATAAACTACACTTCCACCTACAAGTAAATACCACGATATTACGTCATAAAATATGTCTTTATATTTTTTTGCCTTGAAAAGTTGGCATATCTTTAAAAACAGGCCCGCAAACAAATGCAAAATGCCAAAACCAAAAGAATATGCTAACATTCTCATAGGTTCATTCAGTGGAACAAACCACAGCGCCGGAATAGTTATTTTATGATGAAAAAACGTTTCTGAAATCACTTCTATGGCATCTCCAAAGTAGCTTCCAAACATAATCCCCCAGAAGGTTGTAGATATTCCACAGTAAAGAAACATATTGAGCGATTTTTTAAGACCCGGCTCCATATTTTTAAATTTTATCAATGCAAATAGACAACCAATAGTAATTAATATTCCGTAGGCAGCATCTGAAAGCATAAGCCCAAATAAAATATAGTAGAAAAACGCCATAGTAGAAGTTGGATCAACTTCACCTTTTCCGGGTAAGCTATAACTTTCCAGAACTGGTTCTACGGGCGAAGCTAAAGCTGAATTTTTTAATAATATAGGAAACTCACCATCTTCTACAGAAGAAAATTCAAACGCCACAGTAAAGTTATTTGATAAAACTTTTTCTAATTTTTTTTGTTCTTTTTCAGGCACAAAACCAAATAGCATAAACGTATGCTTAGTATACTGAAGTTTAGATATAACCTCGTATTTCTCTGAGCGAATACTGTAGTAGTCAATGATAAACCTCATTGCGTTTCTTGCGCCTTCATAGCTTGCTATAAGTTTACCAACGTCATTTACGTCTTCTTCTAAAGCTTTTATCTTCTCAGAAATTTTTTCTATTTTATACTCCGGGGTATGTTTTGTAATGCTAACAGGCGGCGAAAACCCCATATTTTTAAGTGCTTCTTCTACATCTATGCTATTTTCTTTTTTACAAACTACAAAAACATACGTTGCATCTATGCTTTTGCTCACTATTTCAAACTCTATATTTTCAATATCCGGAGCAATTCTCTTAAAAGCTGCCAATAAACTTTCTTCATCTTGTTCTCCTGGAACAGTTCCTATGAAAGCTTTCGTAAATTTTGTACCTTTAAAGTTCATATTCACATCTAAATTCATCCAAGGCTTTAAAGAGTCCTTTTGTAAAGCAAGTCTTACAATTTCTGCCTTTCTCTCTGAAATAGTATTTTGTGCATCGCAGATTGTATAAGCTATCCGCATTATTTCCTGTGCATTATCTACGAACTCGTAATAATCTTCCTTAGAGATCGAATCTCTTCCAACTAGCGATGAGACTTTCTTGCCTTTACTCGCTGTAAAATGGTCTAAAATTTCCAACGCATCGCTAGCTACTTTTGCGTTACTTCTGAAAACCTCCATAGATTGCTTTGTATCTATCTTTTCAAACAACTCATCTTGCATCTCGCTGTCTTCAACTTGAACAACTCCGGCCCTTTGAAGAGACTCTAATATATTCTTCCTGTCCTTTTTTAAAGCGCACAAAGCAAGTTTTTTCATTTTTACAATAGCCATATACTTTCACCACCTAAAATCAAGTTTGGCATATCATTTCAATTATTTTTTCTATAGCTTTTTTCTTTTTACTTTCTGCTAAATTTCTTATCTCTTTTATTTCTCTGTCGGCTTCTTTTTCAGCGTTTGATAAAATCTGTTTAGCTTCATTTTTAGAAAAATTAACCCTTAAGTCGGCTTTAGCTTTAGCTTCTTTCATTTTTGAAGCAATTACAGTTTCTGCTTCAGCTTTAGCCTTTTCTTCTATCAATCCAGCTTTCTCGCTAGCCAGTTTTTGTAAATTTTCAGCCTCAGCTTCGGCATTTTTTATTTTATCTATAATTTCTTTAGCCAACAAATCACCCCCTACTAATCAGCTGTAATTACTCATAAAATTATAAGATACCCCGGACTCAAAATTTATCTTCGAGCTTCCAAAGACTTCGCTTTCAAAAAATTTACCTTTTAATTTTTCACCATTATTCTTGTAAATGACACCATTTCCTTTAGGTATACCATTTAAAAAGTCACCTGTATACCTGTGGTCGGCGTACAAAACAGTGCCTTTTCCAACAGGTTTGCCATTTTCCAATAGCCCTGAGTAAAGCCCACCCAGTATTTCCTTTTCTATAACATAATTTGGTCCAAATCTGTAGTTGATATATTCCGTATCGGCCATATCATCACATTCCGGCAGTGGTTGCAACTTTTTTAAGAATACTCTCATACTGTTAAGCTCATTGCCGTTTGCAAAAATACCTTCAAACTCTTTTTCGCCATATTCCGTAAACTTACAGCCCATTCCGTTGCGCTTACCTGCACGAATGTTCCCATCGTAAATTATATTCAAGTCTGGATATCTATACTCTTTTAAATAGACCAATTCATCCTTATCGAAAAGACATTCTTTCACAATTTTACCGTCATATACTTCATTTATTCTGCCTTGTTTATTGCCATTTTCAAAAAATCCTACAAAGCTCGGCTTAGCCTTTTCATACGTTAGACCTATACCATTGTACTTGTCGTCCTTCCAGTGACCAACATATTCAAGTTCATCATCTCTCAACTGCTTGCCAAAGCCATCTTTTAAGCCGTCTTTAAAACTACCATCATAAACACATTTGCCATGTTCAAAAAGTTTCCCTTTGCCATTATACAGGTTATTTTCAAAGTTCCCTTCATATACTTTTTCACCGTTTATGTAGAGGATCCCCTCTCCACAATAGGCATCTTCATCGAAATTCCCTTTGTAAATAACTTCACCATCTGAATTAAATTCCAGCAATACGCCCGTAGCAAGACCTGCCTCAAATAACCCCTTCAGGTAATTTCCGTTGTTTAAATACTTAGTTCCCTCTTTGTTATACAGGTTGTCTTTCCAGTTGCCTTCATATATTTTACGGTTTTTACTGTCAAACTCGCACGCAAAACCATTTACCTTACCGCATTTAAATTGCCCTTCTATTCTACGTCCATCGTCCAAGTATAAAATGCCTTGTCCATCGTACATGTCATTTTTCCAGCTGCCTTTATACTTAACCGTCCCATCGCGGTTGTACTCTACGCCACTGCCACATTTTTTACTGTCAGTTTCCGATAGCTCTCCACTATAAGCCAAATTGCCGTCTTCATCAAACAAAGTGCACTTGCCCATAAATGACCCTGCTTTAAAGTTTTTTACCACAAAGCCTTCGCCATTGGATCTACACTCCAATGCAGGACCAACTCGTTGCCCATCAACTATTTTACCTGCAAACAACAGATTACCATTCTTATCGAAAATTGTACTTGTTTTCCCCAATTTATTTTTCTCAAAGGAACTTAATAAAATTTTTTCACCATTCTTTGAAAATTGTACTCCAAAGCCAGACCTTTGATCTTCCTTAAAGTTTCCAACATAGCAAAGTTCCCCAGAACTATAGCGATAAACTCCAAATCCGTCTTTTTTATCGTTTTTGTAGTCTCCTTCATATGCTGTCACACCGCTTGAAGTTACAGTCCTGCCAAAGCCTGACCTCATTTTATCTTGCAAATGCCCGAAATAAAAAAGAACCTCTCCGCTATTAGTTTTTATAGTTTTACCGTAAGCTTTGCTAAAAGGACAAGCATTCTTTTCTTTATAGCAAATAAACCTTTCAATATCGCTTTCCACACTTTGTTTATCATTGCAACTATCCTGGTTTTCAGGCTCTACAGTAAGTAAAGCATTGTCTTCTTTATCTTTTTCTGCTCGCTCTTTAAGTAAAACAACCTGGCTCTTGGTATAATAACAAAAATTTCCGGCGCTTGTCTTACAAATAAGCATCGCTACACTTTCATCGCCACTTTTTAATTTAGAACACTCGACAGGGTAAATCTCATATGACATGCAACTACCAGAAAGCATTTTTTCTGTAACTTTTATATTCTCACTAGCAGGCAATCTTTCAAATGTGATTTTGCCATATTTGCGATAGTACTCACTTTTTACCCAGTTGTGCTTTCTATCAAAAAATATCACTTTCGTAAGTTTTTTATCTGTTCCCTGAACTTGTATCTGATAACTGCCATCCTTCTCTTCCTTGACTTTCTCAAGAGGTTTGTCTTTCAACATCTTTTTCCATCTAAGAGGCTTATCCTTTTCCAAAACGTAAGAATAGTGATATATTTCTCCATCAATTTCTTTTGTTATTTTGTTTTTTTGACGTTTATTGTAAACAAAAAAGTTGTATCGTATTTCTGAAAGTAAATCTGAATTTATATAGTCGCACTGCGGGCAAAATATGGAATAATAAATATTATTTTTACTAAATTCAGTCATTATCAAAAAGCTCCTAACAATTTCTTACACTTCATTAAAAATATATTATATCATCTCAAAAAATTTTTCAAGGATTTTATAAACAATAAAAGTATGATATAATAGTGTAAACTTAAATAAAATTACGACAAAATAAGCGAGGACGTTTTATGATAAATGAAAATATTTTTACATCTACTCTTGCTCAATTGAAAAATTTCTTGCCACATATCTTTTCAGCCTTTGTTATATTGACTGTAGGATGGTACTTATCTGGAAAACTCACAAACATAATAGGCAACGCCATAAGAAAAGCTAAAGTCGATGAAGGTATCATAACATTTTTTGGCTCTATCATAAAAATTTTATTTCGTATTATAGTGATTTTAGCCGCTCTGTCAAAGGTCGGAATAAATATATCTTCTATGATAGCTGCACTCGGCGCTACTTTTGTAACAGTCGGTATCGCTTTAAAAGACAGTCTTTCAAACATCGCAAGCGGAACAATTATCATTATAAATAAGCCATTTAAAGTCGGAGACTTTCTGGAAATCGGTACTCATTCCGGCAGGGTAGTGAGCATAGAACTTATGTTTACCACGCTTATTACACCTGACGACAAAGAATTAATCGTTCCAAATTCTAAATTAACTTCATGTGAAATAATAAACTGTAGTAAACAGAAAACCGAGCAAGTTGATTCTACTTACATTCCAAAAAACGTAAAAGATAAGCTTAAACAGATAGTTCAGAACAATACCATAACAAATAAACACAAAGAAGCATTGGATAAACAGTCTCACAAGGAGGATGACAATAATGAAATTTGATGCATTTTCAGCCGGCATAACTCCCGGAGGGCTTAGAAGCAAAAACGATATTAAATTATTAATCTGCTATATTTTATCCAGCATAAAATCTGGACTTTCTAAGGAAGACTTAGTTTCAGTTCTCCAGGAAAATAACCTTGCAAATTATTTCGAAATCAACAGCGCTATTTCAGAATTATTAAAAAGTAAAAATATTGAATCTACCGAAGAAAATTCAAACTTGTATACTGTTACAGATTCGGGGAAAATTGTCTCTAGTCAGCTTTATTCGTCTCTACCCATAGCGATACGAGACAAAGCTCTCAATGCTACGATAAAGTTACTTGCTAAAATAAAAAGAGAAACAGAAAATACCGTTTCTATAAAAGAAATTGAAAACGGATATCAGCTTAATTGTAAAATTTCGGGTGGAGATGTAGATTTACTGTCGTTTTCTCTTTATGTACCTGACAGACTTCAAGCCGATATGGTGAAAGAAAATTTTCAAAGTAACCCTGACATAATATATGAGTGTGTTTTAGCTGTTTTAACTAAAGATAAAAATTTAGCTAAAGATATATTGAACAAACTACAGTAAAGCTGAACCGCGCGCCAGCGCCAATAACCGAGCGAACGCTTCGCTCGGTTATTGATTATCTTTTCAATACGGAAAAGATAATAATTTGTTTTTTCTCGAAAAACAAATTGAGCTGGCGCGCAATCTAAAAAATCAGCTCTTAGCTTCTATTATTTTAATTTTGTCACTCGATATGCCTGCTTGACCGCAAACTATATCTTTTATAGATATTGCTGAACTTTCATTCAATTCAGCACCTGTTACCACTAAGCTGCACTCATCATTCTGCAGAAAAGCCAAACATTCACTAAACCCTTTAGCTCTTACGAGGTTCTCTATGTTAGATTCTTGTTCTATTTTCTGAGCAATCTCCGTAGCTTTTTTTACGGCTTCTGCTTTTGTTTCTTCAGATGACTTAGCATTTTCCAAAATCTCTTTAATAGACTCTGTAGCCTCGTCTCTAGCCTTTTGGCGTTCTGTTTTAGCTTTATTAAAGTAATCTGATGACTCTTTGCTTTCTTCTGCATTATCCTTGTCTGCTTCAGAGTTTTCAGGTTTAGCCTCACATTTCTGAGAATTATTCACAAATTGTGCTTGACCAAGCTCTTTGGTCGACATAATGCTATCAGTCGAAGTTAACTCTTTGTTTGAAGAGAATTGCCAATTCAAATATACAGCTGTTGCTAAAGACAGCACTAATGCTGCCAATATAATATGTCTTTTTTTCGAACCCATTTTTAATATCCTCCGTTAAATCATTTAGTTACAAAAACCCTTTTTGATGTAATATTTAGAGCTGTTTTTACAGCATCTCTTACTTTTTCCTGCACCTCTTTGTTATCACCTCCCTCACAAACTACAACCACACCCTTAACCGAAGGCTGCAACTGCGTAACAGACAACGCCTGTTCTGCTCCATTTGCATCTTTTATTTTTATGTATTTTGTTTCAATATCATCACTTTCTTTTATTTTTCTGGTTTCCCCGTCCATGTTGTCGTGAGTAGCCTCTTTGTTCTTTTTTTGTTCTGTGGCGTAAATTGTTTGCTGTGAACTTTCAAGCGTTACTAAAACTTTAGCGTTTCCTGCTCCTTTAATTTCAGCTACTATACTTTTTATGTTTTCTTCTAAATTCTTAGCATAACTTTCCATATTACCTGGTAAATTAGTCTCAACAGCCTTTTTTTCGGTGTTCTGTTTTAAAAAACTTGATGCAAATATCAACGCTATACCCACAGTTCCTAAAACTATTATAAATTTTCTTAATTTATCCTGCTGAGAGAAAAGCTCTTTAAATTTTCCTATCAGAAAGCTACTTTTTTTATCATCCATCAATTATCACTTCCTAAAACTTCTACAGACGTTTCCAATTTTTTTGACAGTATCTTTTCTAACTCACCCCTCTTTTTCAAGCTTCCTTCATTAACATAAACTATAATCTTACTAATACATATGCAGTTGTCCTTATCTGTATCCATAAATATATCAACTTTTTTTGTCACTATATTTTCTTTATTCGAAATATCACATACTGTTTCTTTTATTTTCTTTTCAGCTAACTCTTTGCTTTGGGCTTTTATCATATCTTGAAAATTTGAATTTTTTTCATCTATATTAAAGTTCTTACTATTTTTAAAGTCTAAATGAATATCTTTAGCTATGTTCTTCAACGGCAAAATAAGCATACATAAAATTAATGCATTTATTACCAGTTTCAAAATTTTTTCCATCTTTTTGCCAGGCGATATAATCTCCAATACAGCTGAAATTATTATAGAAATACACAGCAAGGAACACCATTCTTTCAAAGCCGTCATTAATCATTCCCCCAAAATCTAAAAAGGGTTTGTATTCAGCACTATAACTGTCGATATAATCAAAATTACTACGAAACAAGTTAATACCGCTATTAAAATATTTAAAACATCAGATATGTTCTTTAAAATCTTGTTAATAGGTACAATGCCAAAAGCCTCCCCTATGCCCGCACAAAGTGTAGACAAAAAATTCCACATTACGCACTTTACAAAAATCGGAGCAAAAGTAAGGATAATTGCTAACAAAAAAAATGCTCCCACGCTCGATTTAAGCAGCTTTACACAACCTTGCACTGTAAGAAATGCATCGCTTAAGGCGCTACCTACAACCGGTATACATCCGCTTATCACAAACTTAAATGCCCTTGAACCTACACTGTCCACTGCTCCAGCAACTATACTTTGTATTCCAAGTGCTCCCACAAACAGCGTCGATATAAACCCCAAAGCCCATTTACATATTTTTGAAAAACTCTTGCAAACACCGGAAAGATTTAGTCCATCTGAAAGTGCAGAAACTATGCCTATAGATAAAAAAATATTTAAAACTGGCATTAAAAATTTCGTCATAACTTGAGCCATACACTCCCCTAGAGTTAGCATCAGTAAAGAGTAAGATCCCGCCAGAACATTCTGTCCTGTTGCACACATCACTCCTACCATTATCGGCACGTAACTGAGCAAAAATTTGGAAACTGCCTTTATAACACCAGAACTCACAACTATACTTGTAACCACAGACTTTACAAATACTATGCAAATCACCAGCACGCAAACGAAGTTCAAGACTTTATCGATTGATCTTTTATTTAAAGATAGTTTCATTCCATCAAAAAATGCAGCTATCGTTATAGTTCCTACAGTTACGCTCAAAGTTTTTAAAATTTCAGGTACCTGATTTTTAAATTCACTACAAAAGTAATTAAAGAAACTTTCCGGCTTTAGTTTTTCGAAATTTTTAGGATTTAAATCCGCTAGTCCCATACTGTTTAAATCATCTTGCGTTTTTTCAGGTAAATAATCCTTCAATTTATCTGCACCTGTTGATTTTACTTGTTCATCATAAATTTTTGAAAATTCTTCATTTGCGCAAAAAGCACCGGAATAAGCAGGCTTTACAATAAAAAATAAAAATAAAATAAACACTATCTTTTTCATTTTTTACCTCAACAGCTTAGTAATTACACTCACAGCTTCCTTCAGAAGCGGCAAGGATACTATTAAAATCATGACCTTACCGGCAAGTTCCACTTTAGAAGAAAGCGCTGTTTGTCCAGCATCAATGCATGCATCAGACGAAAATTGAGTAAAAAATGCTATTCCTAGACTTTTCAAAAGTATGGATATGTATTCTGACGGAACGCCTGTATTAAATATCAGGCTTTTTATTTCATTTACACTCGGCAAAACGTTCGACAGTATTCCCAAAACCAAAATAATCCCTGACATAATATTTATAGCCATCGAAAATTCCGGATTGTGCCGTTTTAAAGTAAGCGACAAAATTGCCGAAACAATTGCAATTCCTATTATATTAATTAAATTCATAAGTTTTAGTCCTTCATGTTAGCCTAATAAATTTGATTTTAAATATCATAAACCAAAAATTGATTTTACTGTCTTAAACAAAACATCAATCTCTTTTATTATCATCATTAAAACCACTATGAGACCGGCCAAAGTAGTCATCATGGCTTGTTCTTCCCTGCCTGAGCGAATAAGTACTTGATTTAAAACCGCAACAATAATGCCTATAGCTGCTATTTTAAAAATTAAATCTACATCCATTTGCTTTTCTCCTTCAGTTTTTATCAAAGCTCGTTCGTCAAATCACAAAATTAGTAAAATAAAAGTTACTCCGGAAAGTAAACATAAATTACAATAAAGTTTACTTTTTTTATTTCTCTCTTCAATAGATTCCGCCAAATTTAAATTACATGCGTTTAAAGCCAGTTCACAATATGACAGTTGACTATCCACATCGCTTTTGCCCAGATTGTTACCCAAATTTTCTAAAAAGTTTAAGTCGCTTTTTTTTAAGTTAAAATCTTTCTTTACCTCATCTAAAGCCAAAATCCAGGATTTATTAAAATCATTTCCTTTTTCTATATTTTCACAACACTTTCCCAAGAAGCTCTGTATGGTATGATTATCTGGGTATCGCTTCAATATATCATAGATTGTATCTTTGCTGTAACTTATCTCGTTTTCTAAATATTTAAGAAAATTCAAACAGCTTTTTAGAAATTCAATTCTCAATGTAAACCTATGCGATATTGTGAACGCCAGAATTAACATCGATAAAGAAAAAATTACAATTCCCATTGCTTTTATCAATTTTTTCACCAACTTTTAAAATCTCAAACTTTTTTGATAATTTATTTAAAAAAACAACTGTGTCGAAAACCCCTTTGCTAAAAAGTCCCTTCAGTGCAGTTTTTTTAGTTATTCCCTCTCTACCACTTACATGAGCACTCGCTATAAATGCTACTCCGGAATTTACTCCGGACTCTATGGCATTTACGTCAGATTCATTGCCTATTTCATCACAAACTATAATTTCAGGAGATAAACATCGTATGCTGTGCTCTATTCCGTCTTTTTTAGAGTAACCATAAAGTATGTCACAGTACCCTAAGTCATTTTGCGGTTCACCTCGATACATTCCGCTAAATTCGCCTCTTTCATCTATAACAACTACTTTCTTTGCACTCGAAAATTTTCCTATAGACAAATTCCTTGCAATGTCTCTTAGCAATGTGGTTTTTCCGGAACAAGGAGCCCCTGCTATTAAAATTCCTGAAAAATCTGTGTTAACGTTCTTTAAAACAGTATCCGATATTCCTGGCATAGATCGAGCTATTCTAAAGTTCAATGACGTTATGTCCTTTATGTTTTCAATGTTTTTGCCGTAAATTGCAGTTCCACAAATTCCTACTCTATGGCCTCCTTTTATCGTAATGAATCCATTAACTATTTCTTTTTGGTAACTATAAACGGAGTAATTGCATATTTTGTTAAAAGTGTTTCTTATATTATCAGCTGTCGCTATCAATAAGTTTTCTCCTGCCACTTTCGTTAAAGTTCCGTCTTTAGAAATAAAATACATACTTTCCCCTAAATGCAAAACAACAGGACAATTTATTCGTAATCTTATTTCTTGTACTTCACTTTTTACCTTTTTACTTAAATGGCTCAATGCTCGGCTAAGTTCTAAATCTAAATTGCTTATGACTTCATTAAATTTGGTTGCCACAAATCTTGTCCCTCCCTTTTTCTAATTGATATGAAATAGTAAAATATATTAGAACACTAAAATAAAAGTTAGTGCGTAATTTGTTGGCGGCAGCCAGATGGTTTATTTTATAAACCATCAAACGGTCCATTAAATGGACCGTTACACAGGGTATGATAAAAAATTTATCATATCCTGTGGGGCTGCCGCCCCAATATAGGCACTAACAAAATACTATACTATTGACTAAAATCAAAATAAAATGTACAATCTTAAAGTAAAAGTAATAACTATAAAGGAGTTGTTTTACTTGAAAAATGAATTTTCTCCTGACGTAATGACCCTTGTAGATGATGATGGGAAAGAACACACTTTCGAAATATTAGACACAATAGAAAACGATAATGGCTTTTTTTATGCTTTGTTCCCACAGAACGAAAAGTCAAATTCAGATTCAAGTTACTATATATTTGAACTAATAGAAGATAACGGTGAGCAAGTCTTAGCTGAAGTTCAAGATACAGATCTACTAAATGAGCTGGCAAAAACTTTTGAATCTCACTTTGAAGATTTTTATGAAGTTAATGAAGAAAATCAATAATAAAATCATTAAACACATATATTTTTTATAAATACTATTTACATTTTGAAATTTTATGATATAATTATATTTAGAAATTATATTTCCCTGCTTAATTCGCGGACTGTGTTATTTAACCCTACAACTTTTTTATCGGGAGCTTCGCTCTGTTATTGGATTGCAGACCTCTCAGCTTTAGCTGAATGAAGGGAGCGAGAAAATTATAGGCTGGCACCCACCTGTTTATTTAGTAGGCAGGTTATTTTGTACACATTACGGTTAAGCGGGGAAACTTTATAAAATTCCTAACTCCAAAAATTATCATTATATAAAAACATCTCCCAATTAAACTGTGAGATGTTTTTTTGTTTCAATGAACTTTTAATACTCTTCTATGGATAAATAAAGCTAAGGCTCCGCACAATAGCCCTTTTAGCAGGTTTAAAAGCAATACTGCACATAAAAATTGGATAAGTAAATTGTTATTACAAATTAAAATTTCATTATACGGCACAGATGCTATTTTTGAGTATAACGGCACCAATACAAAATAATTAAGTACTAGAGAAAAAATACATAAACTAAAAATTCCTGCCCATACTCTCTTGATTGCTCCGCGTAGCGTCCTATTACGCTTACATATAAAAATAGGCATAACAAAAGAAAAACTTAACAACATATCCGCTAAATTTCCGATAAAAAAAGTTGACGTACCTTTCACTAGCAGCACCAACGCAGTTCGTATAAGTATTATTAAACTAGCGGCTAAAGGCCCCAAAACAAGTCCTCCTATTATAACTATCGAATCGCTCAAATTCACTTTATAAAAACTTGGTAATGGAGGAACCGGAAAAGAAAACAATGCTAAAACTGTCGCAGCAGCAGAAAATATTGCTATTTTGGAAATGTATAATATTTTATTGTGCAGCAAAAGAAAACCTCCTTATCAAATTTTATTGATTATATTTTAAAAATATTGTATAATAAATTTTATATAATAAGAATTATTTATTGATTTTACATCTAAAGAAAAGGTGATTTACATGTTCGCTAAAATAAAAAGTCTCGGACTTTTCGGCTTGGACGCTTTTATAGTGGATGTAGAAGCTTCTATAGACAGAGGCATTCCAGCCTTCGACATCGTGGGTTTGCCAGACGCAGCCGTTAGAGAATCTCGAAATAGAGTTAGGTCAACTATAAAAAATGTCGGCTTAGATTTTCCTATAAGCAAAATAACTATAAATTTGGCTCCGGCAGACATAAAAAAAGAAGGTGCAATCTATGATCTACCAATTTTAATCGCAATCATGGCAGCTTCAGGGCAACTAAATGTGAACTTAGATAGTTGTGCCTTTTTAGGTGAACTTTCTTTAAACGGCGAAGTTAAGCCCATAAAAGGTACCCTTGCTATGCTTTCTAAAGCCAAAGAATTGGGTATAAACACAGCATTTATCCCGAAAGAAAACGAAGCAGAAGGCGCTGTCATCAACTGTATAAACACCTACCCTACAGACAATATAGAAAATTTAATTTTGCATTTGACGGGACAAAAGAACCTTCCTCGTGCTAAATTAAATAATACCACAAAAGCTGAAAATTTTGAACTTCTAGATTTTTCACAAGTTAAAGGACAATTTCAAGCCAAAAGGGCTCTGGAAATCGCCGCTGCAGGAGGGCATAATGTGTTACTAATAGGTCCTCCTGGTTCAGGAAAAAGCATGTTAGCAAAAAGGTTACCATCAATTTTGCCTGACATGACTTTGGAAGAATCTATAGAAACAAGCAAAATATATTCCATAGCAGGTCTGTTGCCCCTAGGTACCAGTCTTTTAAAAAAACGCCCATTCAGATCTGTCCATCATACTATATCACCTGCCGGTCTTGCAGGAGGGGGCAGTATACCTAAGCCCGGTGAGATTTCCTTAGCTCACAATGGGGTTTTATTTTTAGATGAGTTACCTGAGTTTGCAAGAGCCTCAATGGAAGTCCTTAGACAGCCAATAGAAGACCGCAAAGTTACAATATCGCGCGTAAATGGTACCTTGAGCTATCCCTGCTCTATTATGTTAATCGCAGCCATGAACCCATGCCCTTGCGGGTACTACGGTCACCCTACGAAAAAATGCATTTGCAGTAAAAAACTGGTAAAGAAATACCTTTCTAAAGTCTCGGGACCACTTTTAGATAGGATAGATATACAGGTAGAAGTAGCACCTGTTGACTTTGAAAAGCTTAGTACATATCAAGGCGAGGAAAGCTCCGAAAGTATAAAGGAACGTGTAGATAAAGCAAGAATCATTCAAGCAAATCGCTACAAAGGCAGCAATGTCACATGTAATGCACTGATAACTCCAGACATGTTAGAAAAGCATTGCCAGCTTTCAGACAATGCTAGAGCTTTATTCAAAAAAGCTTTTGAAAATTTAAACTTATCCGCCAGAGCATACGACAGGATCTTAAAAGTTTCAAGAACTATAGCTGATTTAGCCTGCAGCGAAATTATAAAATCCTCGCACGTCGCTGAAGCTGTACAATATAGAAACTTAGACCAGAAATACTGGAAGTAGTAATTATTGAAGTATCAAGTTTATTCTCGTCTCAACTTTGCTCAATAGTATAAAAAATGTGTACTTATTGATTTTGATACTCTTTCATCTGTGATGGCAATCATCAAAGCTAAAACATTACGTGTTGTCATTTGCTTTGAAACACTGTTGCCTTATTAAATTTAATGGATAATCAAACACTCTTACACTAGATAATATAACACTTAACAATATTGCGATAAGCAAAAAAACCACTCCCCCTGTTTTTCCCAGACTAAAAATATTGCTAATATTAAAAAATTTATCCGCCAAGCAATAAATAATCCAGTGCCAATAGTAGACATTCAATGTATGTAACCCTAGCGAAGAAATAAACGAAATTCGAACTTTTGACGTTAAAGTCAATAAACTTGCACCAGTCAAAAATGTAATACAGTAACATAACAAGCGTGCCAGTGGGCCATATTCAAGAATTTCACTAGAAAAGCTATTTCTCCCAGTAAACAGGTGTCGGTAAATATAAAATTCATCTCTTTTATAAAAGCATAAGAAAAACCACATTGTTATAATAATTATTGCAATACCAATAAATCTTTTTGAATATTTATTTAGAAAAGACACGATCTTTTGGGGAGAAAGCATCGTACCCAATAAATAAAAAGGGAAAAAGACAATCATTCTAGAAAGATATAAATAATCTCCAACAGTCGTATCATATCCAACAAAACAGGCCAATATTATACAAAAAATAAGTAAGAACACTTTATTTATATTTCTAAAAATATACATTAAGATTTGATAGCTCGCTAATACAAACATAAACCAAGGGATCCCTGCATCAGTCAGCAAAGAAAAACTAGTACTGCTGCGACTACAAATTAAATCTACAATTGAAAGTGATACTTTTAAAGCGAAACCACTACAAATATAAAACATTATTTTTGGTATGTTTTGTCTATTCGTGTAAAATAAACCTGAAACAAATATCATCATTGGCATGTGAAAAGCATAAATAAAGAGATATATGCTCTGGCAAACACCTGAACTTTCTGTAAAAACATCTGCAAAATGCCCCACAACCATGAGTGTAATCATAATAAATTTTATATTATCATAAAGTGCCACTCTTTCTCTTTTTTGCAAGCTCACTTTTGTCATATATTTCTCCATTCCCTATAAATCAATATTTACAGTTTTGAAAGTAAAACAACTGTTTCGACATGAGCAGTCCTTGAGAACATATCAACAGATCCTATATTTTTTATTTTATAAGATCTTTCTGCAAAAAGTTTTAAATCTCTAGCTAACGTCGCAGGATCACACGAAACATAAATAACTTTAGGCACTTTAAAATGAGAAATTAAGTTTACCACGTTTTCATCGCAGCCTTTTCTGGGAGGATCAATCACCACAACATCTATTTTGTTTCCTCGTTTTTTTAACTCTTCAAAAGCAAGTTTTGCGTCCATACAGACAAAGCTTGCATTTTTTATATTATTCATTTTTGCATTATTTTTCGCATTTTCTATGGCCTGTTCAACAATTTCTACCCCTATCAATTTTTTGCACTTTTTCGCCATTGTAAGTCCTATAGTTCCCGTCCCACAATACAAATCTAAAACAGTCTCACTTCCGCTTAAATCTGCATACTCTTTCACTAAACTGTACAATTTTTCCGTTTGGCTTCTGTTTACTTGATAAAACGAGTTCGGAGAAATATTAAACTTGAGTCCACACAATTCATCTGTCAGGCATCCTTTCCCCCACATTACCTTATTTTCTTTACCCAAAACAACATTCGTATCAGCTTTGTTTATATTTAAAATTATACTTTTCACTTGCGGCACAGTTCTTCTAACTGTGTTTATTAATAATTCCGAATCTTCTATGTCATCTCCATTTATAACCAGCGAAAACATAACTTCATCAGTTTTTTCAGCTATTCTTAAATATAAATGCCTCAAAAGTCCACTGTGTAGCCTTTCGTCATATACACTAGGTTTTGTTTTGTTTGCCCAAGCCAAAAATGCTTCTATTGATTTTCTAAAAATTTCGGGTTGCAATTTACAGTCTTTACAGTCAACTACCCTGTGAGTATGTTTTGCATAAAAGCCTACTATGTAATTGCCACTTTTATCAATGCTTATTGGTAATTGTGCTTTGTTCCTATAACCATCAATTTTCTCAGAAGGAATAATTTTCTCTATTTTTAAATCTTTAATCCCTCCTATCTTTTCAAGTGAATCCTTTACTTTCCTTTCTTTAAATAGCAATTCCGATTCATATTTCAAGTTTCTGAAAGTACAACCGCCACATTTAGGAAAGGAATCACAGTCAGGCTTTATTCTATTTGAAGACGGTTCTAAAATTTTTTCTATTTTAGAAAATGCGTAATTCTTTTTTACCTTTAATATTTTAATAAGCAACTTATCTCCCGGGATGGCATTTGGTACAAAGACAGCAAAATCTTTTATCTTACAAATGCCGTTGCCTTCCGAACTTAACGATAACACTTCTGCTTCTAAAACGTCATTTTTTCTAATAACCATTTCCCGTTTCAATTACTTTTTCCCCTTCTTTAATATTCCTTTTAAAACTCTCAATAAGTACTGCAATTCGTCTGTATGATAAAAAAATAATAAATTAATCACATTCGGTACAACTAAACAGCACGCCGCATTTACAGTCAACTGCAAAATTATGTTGTTAAATCTAAAAATCCCGCATAAAAAATACGATATTATCACTTGGCCTAACGTTAAAAACAAGTACAATACAAACTTTTTATAATAATTTAACACAGACTTTTCAAAAACATTCACGTAAACAACATAAGGCTGTACCCAAAAAGGAATTAAAATTGTACTTATTAAATTTGCCATTAAAATTCCATTTAAACCGTAATGCCCAACCAAAATCCAAGATAAACTTAAATTTATTATAGTTTCAGCTATGGCAAAGTATCTATCTGGCCTATACAAGCCCACACTGGACTTCACCATCGTCACCGATTGTCTCATTCCCAACAAATAAAAATTTAAAGTGATAAGTATTATAGTCTTTAGAGGAAATATAAAATCTTGTCCCATCCAAAGCTCCACAAATGGCTTTACCAAGCAAAAAAACGAAACTGTAAAAAACGAAAACACCACATGATTTAACAAGTACAATTTCTTATAAAGTGCATATACTTTTTCTTTGGTATTGCTGGCTAAGTAATTACCGAAACTCGATAGTATCGAATTGAACACTTGAGTAATAACGTTAATAAGACCACTTGTTATGAGCGTGTATGGGTAATAAATGCCTGTAACGATTTTACCTAGTTTATTTGTCATTATTATAGTTGAACCTGAAATTAAACTTTGATAGCCTATTTTGTGGTAAAATAACGCATTCAAATTCTTAAATAAATCTTTCTTTTCAGATTTAGCTAGCTTTCCTTTTATTTTCAAATTTATAATATTCGAATACAGTTTTTTGTATTGTCTGTTTATGAGCAAGCTTTCAATAAGTGTAAACAAAACCTTTACCACAACATACCATATAAACGATTTAAAAATATAAATAACCATAACCTGGAATACAAACATCAAAAGTTGACAAACTGTCCTACATAAAGTAACAATGTAGTTCTTTTGATCTGCTATGAGCATTGCCCTTTTGTGGCCAAACAAATAAGTAAATAAAGTGTCTAAAAGATACAAGAAGAACGCAAAACTTAAAAAAACTTCTGAAACGCTCTTTGGTCCTTGGTTTTTCGCAAAAATTTTAGGTATTATAAAAGTCAACCATAGTCCCAATAAAAACACTACACCTGCAACCGCTTTAAAAGCATTCTTATAAAAGTTCAGCAATATCGCAACTTTTTCATAGTCCTTCTTAGCAATAGGTTCATATAGTTTGTATATTATTCCATAGCTGATTCCCAATTCCACTATGCTCAAAAGAGCAACTGTGTCGACCAAAGTTTTTTGTATACCAAGATATTCTCCACCTAAAATGGATTCTAAAAAAGGGCTCACAAAAAACGGGCCTAAAAATAAAATAGCATACGATATTAAAGCAAAAGAGCTATTTACAATCGAATTTCTCGTTCTCATTGCGTTTTTTACCAACCTTTATATTTTTAACTTTTACAAGCTATATTGTCTTAAATAAAATTTTCTTCAAAACAAAAAATGTGTAAATGCCTACTGCACAGTTATGTTTTAAAAGTGTAAAAACTATTTTCAATTGCTTGTCATGTACTTTTAGTTTCTTGTCGATCGCTAAAACTTGTGGTAAATTTATGATTTTTTTTATTTTATTAATCTTTTCTTTTTTGTCACATTCATCTAAAAACACAACTTTTTTTAAAATATAATAAATTTCTTTTAAAAATACTCTATCTAAACTGCCATCTAGATGATCATCACCAAATTTTTCTTTGCAAAATGATTTCACCATGTCGTTCAAATACAGTTCTTGCTCTAAAATTTTTTCATCATATTTCAAACTTAAAGAATTATCTATATTTGCGTTATAATTATAAGGGCAAGCCTTTATTAGCCGAATTTTATCGCAATTTTTAAAGTAATCTAAATTAAAAAGTAAATCTTCCCCTATGGAAAAATCTTGTGAGAAGTTAAAGTTTATTTTTTCTCTTTTGTAAAGTTTATTCCAAGGAGCATTAAACAAGGCGTTTTCATATAAAAATTTAAAACCTCTTTCCAGCCCGCTTTCACCTTTTAAAAATGCCCCTACACATTTTTTCACTTGATTTAAAGACTTGTTTTGCCTTTTATAGCCGCAAACAACGATGTCAGCATCGCTTTCATACATTGCCTTAGCCATTTCTGAGCACATGTTTTCATCTATAACATCATCAGCATCAACAAATTCCACGTACTCACCCGTAGTGTTTTGGAGCCCAACGTTTCTCGCTGAAGAGACACCTCCGTTTGCTTTGGTTATAACCTTCACCCTGTCATCTTTCAAAGCAAAATTTTCACATATGGGCAGCGAGTTATCAGTCGAACCGTCATTTACCAAAACTACCTCAATGTTTTCATACATTTGAGACAAAATGCTATTTACACAAGCTTCTATATTTTTTTCTTTGTTGTATACTGGAACAATTATGCTTATTTTCTTATAAAACAAAAATTTCTCACCCCTAACTTGCATTATCTTCATTTTCTATAAAGTAAACACATTTTCCCATAGATAGCCAGAAAAACAGCACACTAACAGTATTTACAAAGAATATTTCAGATAAAAACGCCGCTGATACAGCTATCATTGCAATGATAGTTAAGAAAAATGTAACATAAAGGTAATTACTTTTGTTGACTGCATTTTTAGAAAATAAATACTTAAAAATATAAACCAGATACTTTACAAAAAACAGCACAATAGCCAGTGCTCCTAAAATACCTGTAGACGTTAAAATGTCAAGGTACACGTTATGAACCGCATAACCTCTCATTCCTATAAAATTATTGGGAAATTCAGTCTTAGCGTATTGCCGCATGTTTCTGGGAGAAGTTCCTAAAATAGGTTTAGATTTAAACAATTCAAAAGCCGCTTTCCATATTTTAAACCTACAGCTTGAAACGTCTGAAGTGTCTTGTATGTCTTCCCTTTTAGTCATAGCAGGCTTAATTTTATGCTGTGTACTTTCTTCTCCTTTAGCACTGCAAAAGCTAAACATCGGTGGCACATATGAAAGAAGTTCACTTGATAAATTTACAGCAAAAAAAGCAAAACCAGATAATAAAATGCTAGAAATCACAATTGCGAGGTGCTTGAAGGCTTTGTTTTTTATATCAAAAAACTTATATCTAAAAGCAAAAAAACTAAAAACAAATACTCCAATACTAGCTGCAAGCTGTGCCGTTCTAGACCCTGACAGAACTATATAACAAAATTGCAGTACTATATTCGTTATGTAAAAAATATTTAATATCTTGTTTTTTAAAGCTTTTATATTCCAAATAGAAAACACCATCGTAATTATCGATACCATCGCAGCAAAGTTAGGATCTTCAAATATTCCAAAAAGCCTATTTTCTATAAATCCTTGTCTAGCAAATGAGTCTGGATAAATATAAACATAAAAACCTATTTGAAATATAAACATGTACAACGAGTAAGCCACTACACAAAACCAAACCGCTATTAAAATATTTGAAAGTATACCTATTTCCTTAAATACGTCTTTTTTTTCTCTTTTCAAGTTTATTGCGTACAAAAGGAAAAACGAAACTAAAAGCCATACAAAGTTTCTTATATTTCCCAAAAATCCATATTTTACATTTAATATGCTCGAAACTACTACTGTAACCAAAAATAAGCTCAAAAGTTCTTTATATTTTACTGTGAACATTATCCTTTCACCAAAAAAGTCCACAGCCAGTACAAGTAGTCCAAAAAAGGCTACAAAGCCAAAAACCGCACTATTAACAAGTTGAGACTCATTTAAAGCTATTGGCATCAGTACCCTTGTAAGCACTGCAAACAGAAAAAGTATCATATAAGCAAGCCGCAGCTTTTCATATGTTTTTACGCTAAATATTTTCTTTATTTTCATATGTAATCTTGTTCCTTTATTTGTAAAATGTAATTACTATTAATTTACTAAAGACATATTTCTTTTATGATTGTACCGTATTAATGCCTTATACAATTTATCGTTTAAGAATAAACAAACCATTCCAATTTTTCTGTGAAGTGAAAAACAAGAGTTTAATAAAATTTTTGTTCTATTTTTTTTGAGTGTCTTAAGAATTTTTTTATATTTTTCAAAATCACTAAAATCATCTGTCATTATCATTTTATCAAGCACACACATAAACGCCCACAAAAGTCTAAATTCTGCTTCTTTTTTTAGTTTAGGACATTTTTCTTCAACTAATTTTAAATTTTGAAAATAAGCTTCTATTACATCAAGGTCCTTTTTCTTATAGCTAGACGTTGTGATTGTTCCGCTCCTGTGCACATAAAAATATAGCGGCACAGTGTTTACTACCACCCTCCTGCTTTTAAGTAAAAGTTTCGGTATGGTGAATGCGTCTTCAGATAATTTATTTATGGGAAATAGAACATCTTCAAATAAACTTCTTTTATACAATTTATTTACAGCATGAACTGAAAAAACTTTTCCTTCCAAAGCCATTTTTAAAGCCTGCTCATTGTTAAGTAAATAAAATTCTTTTTTGCTATATTGAGGGTAAACATTATTTTCATAGCAATTATACAAACCGCAAATTGAGATGTCTGCATTGTTCTCAATTAAATTATTATACAAAAATTCATACATGCTAAATGAGATATAATCATCGCTGTCTACGAAACCAACATACTCCGCGCTCGAAGCCTTTATTCCTTCATTCCTTGCTGAGCTTAATCCTCCATTTTCTTTATGTATAACTAAAACTCTGCGATCTTTCAAGGCATATTCATCGCAAATCTCACCAGAGCTATCGGTAGATCCATCATCTACTAAAATTAATTCAAAATTTTGAAATGACTGATTTAAAATAGAATCTATACATTTTTTTAAATATTTTTCAACATTGTAAACCGGCACAATGATGCTTATACTAGGAACTTTGTTAGTATTTTTACCCATCTAACTCTATACACCCCATTTAAACACAGTTTTAAATAAATTATAACTATCTTTTTTGAAAACTCTATGAATATCTGAAATTTCTTTAACCTCTGGTTCTTGCGAAATTACAGCGCTCAATCTACTTTGAAAATCACTTTTTTCCATAAGATTTATAGCCTTTTCAAAGTCTTCTCGTCCAGATCTACTACAGCCTATGAAAGTTAACCCTTTTTCTAAAATGTCTCTAGTATTTATAGATATTTTATTTTCGCTCACGCCAAGCAAAACAGTATAACCTTGCGGTCTTATAAAACGAATGATATCGTCTATTGCAAAGAAACTACCTTCCCCACCGGCACATTCAAAAGCATTATCAACTGAAAAGTCTTTCGGCAAACTGCCCACCAGAAAAGTCCTGTCTACAAAGGTAAAATATGAAAGCTTTCTTACATCTTTGCCTATAACTACCACCTTAGAATCGGGCAACTCTTCTTTTAAAACACAAGAAAACACATAAGCTAAGCTCCCATCGCCCCATATCCCAATTGTGCCGATTCTTTTGCCAGTAGCAAGCTTAAACCGATTCACCGCGTGGCATGCTACACTTACAAACTCACAAATTGCAGCCACTTCCATTTTTATATTTTCAAATGCTACCAATCTATCTGCCGGCATACTCACAAATTCTTGCATAAAACCATCTGTCGAGCTTGACCTAAATTTTGAATTTAATGAATAATTTTCAAATACGCCATCGCATTTTTTTCCTGGTATATTTGGTATCAAAACTACTTTCTGCCCGGCCCTGAAAGTCTTTGTATTATCTCTAAGTACAGTGCCACTGCATTCATGTATGAGAGCCATTGGTAGCTTTTTACTTAAAACTTTAGCATCTCGCTTTCCTAAGTAATATCTCTGGTCGGCATGGCAAATGGACATAAAGTCAGGCCTAACTATAACGCCTTCGTTTAAGTTTACATCAGCGTATGACACCGAAAAAAAGTGCGGACTTACCAGCTGATAAATATGATTAATCAATCTCCAGCCTCCCTACCATGCTTTGAGCGATTTTGTAGTCCGTTACAGTGGTGATTTTAAAGTTTGAGTACTCCCCTCTTACAAGCCTCACCGGTACATTCTTCAAAACACAAACTTTGCAGGCATCTGTTAGAGTATTTTTTTCATCACTTGTCAATTCATCGTATAACTTTTTAATTAATTTTAAGTTAAAACTTTGAGGAGTTTGCCCTTGATACATAGTGCTTCTTTCCGGCACTGAATCTATTGTGTCTCCTTGCTTTGAGGTTATTATCGTATCAACTGAGCTAACAACCGTACCACAAGCACCAAACTTTAAAGCCATATTTATATTTTCATCTATAATCCTGCTTGTCACAAACGGTCGCACTGAATCATGCGTGACAATGATATCATTATCAGATAAGCTCAGCGACTCATCATTCTCTATCTTCTTTATTATGTTTAATATGCTTTCTGTTCTGTCTTTGCCGCCTCTTACCAGTTCAATCCTCTCATCGGCTAAATTATATTTTTTCAACAAGTCAGACATATGTAAAAGCCAGTCCGCATGCACGCCTACATAGATTTTGTCAAATTTATCGTTTAACAAAAATTTCTTAATAGTATGCACCATTATAGGCTTCTCCCCCAGCGGTAAAAACTGTTTAGGCATGTCCGCTATATTCATCCTTGAGCCTACTCCGCCTGCTAAAATTGCCCCAAATATCATTTTTCTCCCTCCACGCAATAATACTTTCCTTTATATTTTTTGTAGCTGTTGTTTAAATCACAGAACACCACATCATGGTGAGGTACCCATTTTTCTTTTGGCGGAAGTTTTAAATACTCTCCAAAAGCTGTCTTCAAATATGTATCGTAGTCGCACGGCAAAGGCATCTCATAGCCCTCAAAGTTTTTGTAAACCGGCTTATCAAATGCACTCTTAGGGTACTTTTTCATCATATAAAAAGGCCCCGAACACAGCTCTGTGATATTATCGCAATCTGAAATTTTATATTGTTTCATTTTCTTCTCCGCAAAGCTCCAAATCTTATACCTGGTTTTTGAAGATCTAAAAAGCATTAGTCCTACTTTTCCTATTGCTTTTACGAGCTTCCCATGATTCTCAGGTACCATTTCAGCACAAAAAAGCGAATATACCAGCGCCCAGAAAATTTGATTTGCTCGTTTTAATTTTGAATTCGGGTAACCATCAAGAGGTAAGATGTCCAAAACCAGACCATGGTTTATATCAAGAGACGCCTGATGAGTTTTAATAAACGTTGTGTTATTGTCATTTATAGTTGCAAAAAGGTTTCTGTAGTTTTTAGCCTCACTGGAACGACAGTATGAGTACTTTTCGGTATCTGCTTTTTTGTTCCAAAGCTCTCCCAGTTTCTCATAGTCTTCTCTTTTCATAAATACATCTACGTCATCGTCCCATGGGATAAAACCACCATGACGCACAGCACCTATGCAGCAACCCCCACAAAAGTAAAAAGTTAAATTGTTTTCATCACAAAAATTTTTAAAATATAATAGCATCTCTAAATTTTTTAGTTGTAAGTTTCGTAACTCATCTTTTGAAAAATTTACTGTCTTTTCCGGTTTCAATATTTTTCTCCTACAATTTTTTGTTCAAGAACTTAAATATTCCCACAAGAAATCCCAACCCATAAGATATATGTAAAATAAAATGTACAAACACTAGTCTTAATTTGTCAGAAAAAGAGCTTAAATACTTATTTTTAAAGGAATAATATATATTTAAAATAAAATACAATGTCATAATGCTCCAAAAGACGCACATAGCTGGTTTTGAGAAAAAGGATAAAAGCCCAAATAAAATCATAAATAAAACGAAACTTGCCGGCACTAGATGAGATATTCTTGCAGGTTTTCTGTGTTTTTTTACAACAGCCACTTTGAAAAGCCCGTACTCATAATATTGTCTAAATAGCTCTTTGTAAGAGCTTCTGGGATAATATACACTCTTTATTTTTGGTGTTATGAATATTTTTCCGCCTGATTCAATTAATCTAAAATTCAAATCATCGTCTTCACTTCTAGGTAAGCGCTCGTCATACATGTTAAGTTTCTCTAATGTTTCTTTCTTAAACGCACCCAAATATACAGTGTCTGCATAACCTTCGTAATGTTCGTCATGGAACTTGCCACCACCCAGTGCAAACTTGCTGTGGTAAGCCGCCGCAATAACTTTTTGGACCTTCGTTTTGCCTTTAGCTATCATCGGGCCACCTACATTATCAGCTCCTGTGTTTTTTAAGCATTCAACACAGCTGGATATGTAATCTTTACTATATTCAGAGTGTGCGTCCATCCTAACAATATAAAAACCGCTCGCATTTCTTACGCCTATGTTCAGAGCATACTGTACTGTTTTATTAGGGTTACTACAAACTTTCAGCCGAGTAAATTTTCCTTTAAAGCTATTAATAATATCCAAAGTTCTATCTTCCGACATACCATCTACTAAAACTACTTCAAGGTTTTTTTTAGGAAAATCTTGAGAAAGTAACGAATTTAAAAAATTCTCAATATAATTTTCTTCATTTCTTATTGGCGCTATTACCGAAACTAAAATATTTTCTTTTTTTCTCTCTTTTTCTATTTCTGACACTTTCTATCCCTCTATTTCATAATATGCCATTAAGTATTATATCAAAAAAACAAATAAATGTAAATTTGCAATCTGCTACACTATTGTCTATAAAATCTTTTAATAAAAGACAATTATCACAATTTTCTTCAAAATTTTCATGTAATATCAAAATTTGCTTCTATTAAACCTTTTATTGAGCGTAGATAAAGCTTTTTTCTCTATTCTAGATACATACGAGCGCGATATACCTAAGATTTTAGCTACTTCCCGCTGAGCAAGCTGTTGATTGCCATCTAGGCCATACCTCAGCAAAATAACTCTTTTTTCTCTATCGCTTAGAACCTCATCCATATAAGATAGCAACTTCTCAGATTTTATCTTAGTGTCTAATTCATCTATTATGCAGTCCTCTACAGACATAACGTCCATAAGCACCAAAGCATTTCCATCCTTGTCTGTATCTATAGGTTCGTTCATCGAAACGTCCTGTGCACTTTTTTTACTGTTTCTAAAAAACATCAACACTTCATTTTCTATACATCTTGCCGCATAGCTAGAAAGCCTTATCCCCTTCGACAAGTCAAAACTGTCAATTGCTTTTATTAATCCTATAGTCCCTATAGAAACTAAATCGTCTTGGTCATTCGTTGAAGAATAATACTTCTTCACTATATGCGCAACCAGCCTTAAATTATGTTCAATCAGCTTACTCCTTGCTCTTTTATCTCCTTGCTTCATTTCAACTAAATATTTTTTTTCTTCTTTTTCCGATAACGGTTGCGGAAACGAGCCCGGTCCTGTAACATGTAATACAAAAAATAAAAAATTTTGAATTACCGCTAAAATCGTCCCTAAAAGCACAAATACCACCTCATTTGCATAATACTTAATCTTATGCAAAAAAAAGGCGGTAAGTGCTAGTACAGTCTATTTTATCAAATTTTTCAAAGTCTCTAAGATTAATTTGCCATTGGCTGCCCTATTTGATTTGGTCATTGCATCTTTAATTAAAATATTTATTGCGTTTTTCTTTCCACTTTTATAATCATCCACAGCTTTTTGATTTTCTTTTATCGCTAACATGCAAATCTCTTTGATTTTTCCTTCACCAAAACTTTCTATTTTACTTTCATCCAGCTGTACATTTTCATTGTTTTGCACCATTGTTTCAAAAATTTCTTTTGCAAAACTGACAGTTATTTTGCCGCTATCTAAAAGTTTCATAAGTTTATTTAAACTTTCCGCCTTTACCGGTAAGAGAAAATCTTGTTTTTTTGCTTCTGTATCTAAACTCTCAAAGATTTCATTTATAAAGAAATTTGCTACTATTTTTTTATTTTCTACTCCATCACAAACCGCTTCAAAACAGTCCGCTACCTTACGATACTTAATTAATGTTCTAGCCTGCAAATCACTTAGTCCATACTCGCTTGTAAATTTCGCTATTTTCTTTTGCGGCATTTCCGGCATCAATTTTCTTATGCTACTTACCTTTTCCTCCGAAATATTTATAAGCGGTATGTCTGGCTCCTTAAAATATTTATACTCCCTCTGTTCTTCCTTTTTGCGCATAACTTCAGTCTTTTTTGAAAGTTCATTGTATCGCCTTGTTTCTTTAGAAACAACTTCGCCTTTCTCTAGCATTTCCACTTGCCGTTTGAACTCATACTCAACTGTTTTTAAAATGTGAGATATTGAGTTTACATTCTTTACTTCTGTTTTCATATTAAGTTCTTTTTCGCCGACTTTTCTAACAGAAATATTCACATCACAACGCATTGACCCTTCTTGCATTTTACAGTCCGACACCCCTATGTATCTCATAAGGTGCTGTAGTTTAGAAAGGTACTCTTTTATTTCTAATAGATCATTTAAATCCGGCTCTGAAACTACTTCTATCAGCGGCACCCCACTTCTATTGTAGTCTATAAGTATATCCTGACCCTTATACGTGAGCTTTGCGGCATCTTCTTCAATGTGTATGTGGTTAATCCTTATTTTCTTGCCCTTTTCAAGCTCTATATATCCGCCCTTGCATATTGGGAACTTATTTTGAGTTATCTGATAACCCTTCGGTAAATCACAGTAAAAATAGTTTTTGCGGTCAAATCCTATAGTTTTTTCTACTTCACAGTTTGTCGCAATACCTGCCATTATCGCAAAATCTAGAACTCTACCATTAAGCCTGGGTAAAACGCCTGGATGTCCTAAACAAATCGGGCAAACATGTGTATTTGGTACGTCTCCAAATGAAGTTGCACAACTACAAAAAATTTTGCTTTTAGTCAATAGCTCTATATGAGTTTCTAAACCGCAAATTAATTCATATTTTTCAAATAAACTCACAATCTCACCCCCATATCTACTTCCTTGTAATTTTTGCCACATTGCATCTGCTCAAACTTATAAGCTGCATTTAAAATTTTATATTCGCAAAAACGGTCACCTATTAGTTGCATGCCTATGGGTAATTTGTTCTGATCCACTCCGCACGGGACCGATACAGCACAAAGTCCAGCAATATTTACAGGCACTGTGCATATGTCCGTTAAATAAGCCTGCATCTGATCATCCGGCTTGAAGTCATGCAAAAATGCAGTCTCAGCTACAGTAGCGCTTATAAGTACATCGCATTCTTTGAAGGCATTATTAAACATTTCAATAATTGCACTTCGGATTCTTAATGCCTTTTTATAGTAAATTTCATAGTTATCTTTCATATGAAAGTAAGTGCCCAACAAAATCCTACGTTTAACTTCGTCCCCAAAGCCTTCTGCCCTGTCTTTAATAAAAAACTCATCCATATTTTTATATGAAGTAGCTTTGTGACCATAACGTATGCCATCAAGTCTAGCTAAGTTCGATGCAGCCTCGCTACAAACTAAAATGTAATATATCGGCAAAGAATATTTTACATCTGGCATATCAAGATATACTATTTCCGCACCGAGAGATTTGTAAACCTTTATGGCATCATCTATTGCAGCTCTTATCTCCTCTTTTACACCTTCAAAATATTGTTTCAAAATTCCTATTTTCATGCCCTTTAAATCTTCATTTAAATGCATGTGACTTTCATCATTTACCTTACCGCAACTTGTCATGTCTCTAGGGTCTTTAACCGATAAAGCATCATATATTATGCTGGCATCTTCAACACTTCTTGTCATAGGTCCAATTTGGTCTAAACTAGATGCAAGTGCTATCAGTCCATACCGCGATATCGAGCCATAGGTTGGCTTTAGCCCCACTATGCCACAAAAGCTAGAGGGTTGTCTTATCGACCCACCAGTGTCTGAACCTAAACAATATGCCGCTAAATTTCCAGCTATTGCTGCAGCTGAACCTCCAGAACTTCCACCTGGGACTCTGTTACAGTCATGAGGGTTATTTGTCTTTGCAAAATAAGAAGTTTCACACGAGCATCCCATAGCAAATTCATCCATATTAGTTTTGCCTAGCAAAACAGCATTCTGAGATTTTAAAATTTCCCAGACTGTAGCATCGTAGGGTGGGATGTAATTTTTTAACATGTTGGAGCTACAAGTCGTTTTTATGCCTTTTGTGCAAATATTATCCTTCAGTGCCATAGGGATGCCTTCAAGCGGTAAAAGTTTTTCTTTCCTTGAAAGTTTCTCATCTACTTTTTTGGCTGTATTCAGGGCCTGCTCTCTAGTCACACTCACATATGATTTTAACTTTTCATCATCTTTTTCTATTGCGCTTAAATACCCCTCAGTCAGCTCTGTGCAGGTGATTTCCCCTTTTTCTAGCAATTCATGAATATGCTTTATACGGCTCTTTCCACTGACCATATTACATCTCCCTTTCCTTTACTACGTAGAAGTTGTCTCTATTGTCAACATCTTTGAATATTTCTTTATGAGTTAATGATTTTCCGATTTCATCTTCAGCAAGGTTTTCAATCTCATCATCAAACCCATTAAATTCAACATCAAAGTCCTTTTCATTCACAGTGTTAATGAACGCTAGCATGTCGTTCAAATCATCTGCAAAATTTTCAAGTTCGTTTTCCTGCATCATTATTTTCGCCGATTCACATAATTTTTTTATGTCTTCACTTTTTAACAAAATAATACATCTCCTTTTCTATTTTAAATAAAAAGCAGTTTCATTGGCTAGCCTCAAAAGTCACCAAAGCTCGGTAGTAAAAGAAACCAGCCACTGCTCAAATTTTTCTAACTTTAAATAGCTGGTGTATCAAAAAAAGTATCGTGGATTACAATTACAGCTTTATCTGCTTCGTTTTGGTTCAGCAAAACAGAAATCTTTATCTCGCTTGTTGCTATCATTTGAATATTAATCTGTGCTGTAAAAAGTGCTTCAAACATTTTTGCCGCAACACCAGGGTGACTCTCCATGCCGGCTCCTACCACGGACACTTTCGATACATTCCTATCGTACGTTACAAAGCTACCTTCTATAGATTTACAATACTCATTTAAAATTTCTACTGCATCGTCAAGCTGTTCTTCTCTTACAGTAAATGAAATATCTTTCGTGTTTTCTCCACCTGTAGATTGCAATATTATATCCACATTTATTCCCTTAGATGAAAGCTTTGAAAATATCTTAAACGCCCAGCCCGGAATGTCTGGCACACCCATTATCGTAATGCGCGCTATGCCATCGTCTTTTGCGACTCCACTAATTAGCATTTTCTCCATACCACTTGCCTCCTTAACTACAGTGCCGGGTAAATCTTCCATACTGGAAAGCACTTCAATTTCTATATTGTGTTTCTTAGCTATTTCAACCGATCTATTGTTTAACACCTGTGCTCCCATATTTGCTAACTCTAGCATTTCATCGTATGAAATATAAGAAAGTTTTCTCGCATTTTTTACCTTCCTCGGGTCGGCAGTATACACACCATCAACGTCTGTATATATCCTACATACATCCGCATTCAAAACCGCAGCAATCCCCACGGCGCTTGTATCTGACCCTCCCCTGCCTAAAGTCGTTACATCATAGTACTTATTTAAGCCTTGAAAGCCTGCAACTATAACTATGTTTCTCTTATCGAGTTCTTTTCTTATTCTTGCAGGGTCTATTTTCGTAATTAGTGCGCTCCCATAAGTTGAGCTGGTCATAACGCCAGCTTGCCAGCCTAAAAGCGATACTACCGGGTAACCCATTTTTTCTATCGCCATTGCAACAAGTGCCACTGAGATTTGTTCTCCTGCCGATAGCAGCATATCCATTTCTCTTTTTGATCCTTTTTTATTTATTTCATTAGCTTTAAATATAAGCTGATCTGTCATATCTCCTTGCGCCGAAACAACAACTACCACATCATTATTTTCATCATACGCCTTCGTTACAGTTTTCGCAACATTAAATATAAGCTTCGAGTCCGCTACAGAAGTTCCTCCAAACTTTTGCACTATTAAGCTCATATTAATTACCATCTCCACATTCAATTTTATTCATAAATATTATTTTCTGATGTTACTGTATTCACATTTGGTTCATTATTTCCCACATCATTTTCAGACATTTCTTCAGTCTGTTCACTCTCAAAGACAGAGTTGTCTAAAACATAATCCTTTTGCTCTTTTCCTTCAAGGTATTTTTCCATTATTGCCTTCCAAATTTGTTTTGAATACGCCGTAGAACTTAATCTTTTAGGAAAGTTGTAGCCGGTCCATATTCCCGCTACCGCCCAAGGCGTTTCTCCCACAAACCAACTATCTTTGTTCGAGTTTGTAGAACCAGTTTTGCCTATTACTTCCCAATTTTTTATATTGGCCAGTCTACCAGTACCGCTCACCACTACATTTCTTAGCAACCTGTTCATTACGGTTGCGGTTTTTTCGCTTATCGCTCTTGTCGAAATATTATTCCGATTATCTAAGAGGATTTTCCCATTCCTATCCAAAACATAAAAATAAGTGAATGGCTTATTGTACATGCCACCATTTCCAAATATTTGAAACGCTGCTACCATTTCTCTGACTGTAACCCCGACGTTTAACCCCCCTAAAGCCAGCGCCGAAGAAGATACAAGATCCGTTTCAGATAAGCTGCTCATAAAGAGTTTCTTTGTTAAAAAGTCATAACTTTTTCTGTTAGTAAGTTTTCTCAAAACTTGTGCCGCAGGTGCGTTTGCTGACTGTTCTATTGCCCATTGTAAGCTCACAGAACCTTTGTATCCTCCATACCAGTTCCTAGGACCTGGTTTTCCTATACCGTAGAAATTTTCTATAGGCGCATCCGGAAGTGTTGAATTATAATCATAAAGTCCCAAGTCAATCGCAGGAGCATAAACCGCTATAGGCTTAATGGACGATCCCGGTTGTCGTTTTGCAAAGTTTGCTCTGTCAAATAAACTATTGGCTGTTTTTTTCGCTCTAGAACCTACACTTGCCAAAATCCTACCATTAAAATCCATCATCAAATAACCAAGTTCAAGCTTCTTATCTCCAGATAATATATTAGAATCCCATATGACAGATTCAGCTGCTCTTTGGGCTTTTTCATCCATCGCGCTGTAAATCTGTAAACCTTGCGTATATAGCATCTTTTGCGCTGCAGATTTGCTGATTTTGTATTTCTGAGACAAATCATTAACTACATCGTTGAACAAAGCTTCTGTATACCAATCTCTTACATGCTCCGGAAGTATGCCCTTTTTAGAAGTTGAATTTTTAAAAGTCATTTTATTAGATTCTTCTATTGCTTTATTATATTCATCTTCTGTGATTTTTGACTGAGAAAACATTTCGTAAAGCACAGTTTCTCGCCTTTTTTTGTTATTCTCAGGGTGCAATAATGGATTAAATGCAGTTGGGTTTTGAGTAATACCGGCAATTGTCGCACATTCTGCTATTGAACAATCTGCTATATCCTTTTCAAAATATTTTTTAGCTGCAGCCTGTACTCCATAGCATCCTGCCCCAAAGTGAACCACATTTAAGTATGCTTCCAATATTTCATCTTTCGAGTTTTCTCTTTCAAAATTTAAGGCTCTAAATATTTCTTTTACTTTTCTTGTTATGCTGGTTTGATTTTCACCTGTCAAGTTTTTTATCAATTGTTGCGTTAAAGTTGATCCGCCATATGTGTCAGACCCCGTTACTAAATTTATCGCAGCACCTGCTGTTCTAATCCAGTCTACACCGCTATGTTCAAAAAATCTTTTGTCCTCAATAGCTATTATTGCATCTTTCATATGATTTGGTATTTTATCAAAATCAGCCCAAATTCTGTTTTCAGTATCATATGCTCTTGTATATTCTTTAGTGCTTCCATCTTCTCCATTTATGTAAACTATACTGCTTAGCAACAGCTTAGATGCCTTAACGTCATATTCTACCTTATCATTTGCTACTTGAAATAAATAAACCAATCCTGTGCTAAACATAAAAAAAGCTATTACTAGAAATATAACTAAAAAAGTTTTTAAAACTTTAACCGCTGCAACTCTAAAGTAATTATCATTGATGGTAGTTACAAGTTTATGTGTAAATTTATTTTTATTTCTTTTATTTTTCATTTATGTCCCCTGCCGAAGCATTTCAAAATTTTGATGTATAAAATTACTTACTTTTCCAAACAATATCACCAGCTAATTAAGATTTACTGTGGGGTGATATTGTGCGAAAAAAAGTATTTTTTGGCATAATTTTTGCAATTTTATTTTTATTAATTTTGTCAATAGTTTTATATAAGAAGCCACAAGAAGAAGTAAATAAAGCCGAAGCGCCACCTACCACTTCAAATAGTAGTTTATCATATATTGTTAAAGATTTCAATGGAAGCATTGCTGTATTTGAAAACGGCAATGAAAATCCCATAAAAGTAACTGAAGTTCATACATCCAGCTTACCAAAAGCAGACCAAAATATGCTTTTAAATGGTGGCATTGTGGTAAAAAATCAATCTGATTTATCTTCTCTGCTCGAGGACTTGTGCAGTTAATAAATCATTTGAATTTTAAAACTTTAATACCTTGATTTTTTTTAATAATATGATAAAATATATTCATTAAACTTAACGGAGGTGCTTTATGGCTTACAAAATTAACGATGAATGTATATCATGCGGAGCATGCGAAGCACAATGCCCTGTCGGTGCAATTTCTGAAGGTGAAGGAAAATACGTAATAGACCCTGAAATTTGTATCGATTGTGGCGCATGTGCTGGCGTTTGCCCTGTTAGTGCTCCTAATCCAGCTGAATAATGCGTATTATTTGCTTTCAATGAAATTTAAGGCGAGGATTTCTCGCCTTATTTTAATATAAAACTATGCGGAGATACTTTATGACAAATGAAAAATTAGAACCACTCGGAAATGGCATATCAGTTATAGTGTCGGATGAACACAAATTTTCTACAGATACGCTGCTTCTTGCGGATTTTGCCTGCCCTAAAAAATATGAAAAAGCAGCAGAATTCGGGACAGGCTGTGGCACAATTCCTCTTTTCTGGCACACCAAAACTCCACCAAAATTTACAACAGCAATTGAGATTCAAGAAAATGCCTTTAACCTTGCTAAACGTTCTGTAGAACTTAATGATCTATCAGACAAAATTGAAGTTGTGCATTCTGATATAAAAAATTATGACCTCAAAAATTACAAGCATTCCTATGATTTAGTCGTCTGCAACCCTCCATATAAGGCTGTGGGCAGGGGGTTGCTTAATGACTCGGTACATAAAAAAATAGCACGGCATGAGCTTGTTTGTTCTACAGACGATGTAGTAAAAGTGGCAGAAAAATTTTTAAATTTCGGTGGTAGGCTTTGCATCTGCCAAAGAAGCGAACGACTTTGTGATGTGATGCTTTCAATGAGAAAACACAATATAGAACCAAAAAGATTAAGGTTCGTACAGCAGCGGCGCACATCATTACCTAAGCTTTTTCTTTTGGAAGGAAAAAGAGGCAGAAATCCTGGCCTTGTTGTGATGCCAGCTTTAATCATGGAAGATGACAATGGAAATAAATCTGATGAGCTAAAAAAGATTTATGAATTTTATATGGAAAACGGAGAAAATAAAAATGATAGGTAAATTAATTATTGTCGGCACACCTATAGGCAACTTGCAAGACTTTTCGCAAAGAGCTATCGATACCTTAAAAAGTGTAGACTTTATAGCGGCAGAAGATACCAGAGTCACCCTTAAGCTTTTAAATCATTTCAATATCAAAAAGCCTCTTACAAGTTACTTTGAGCATAGCGATAAACAAAAAACTGAATTTATTTGCACAAGAATTTTAAACGGTGAAACTTGTGCATTGGTCTCAGATGCAGGAATGCCTGCCATATCCGATCCCGGCGAAAAACTTGTTAGACTTTGCGAAGAAAAAGGCATACCCGTAACTGTAATACCGGGTCCCAGTGCATTTACAGCTGCATTGTGCATATCTGGAATCTCAAGCGGAAGGTTTGCTTTTGAGGGCTTTTTAAGTGTAAATAAAAAAAGTCGCAGAGAACATTTAAATGAATTAAAATTTGAAAAGCGTACTATGATTTTTTACGAGGCGCCACACAAACTTAAAAATACCATACATGATTTATACGGCACTTTAGGAGACCGAAAAATTGCAATTGTCAGAGAACTCACCAAAATACACGAAGAAGTTATAAGGACTACGTTGCAAGGCGCCTGCAATATGTTAGAAAGTACCGCGCTCAAAGGTGAAATAGTAATAATAGTGGCAGGCTTTAGCAAAGCCGAAGTAACTACAGTTTCAAAAGATGAAGCCGTGAAAGCAGTAGATAAATTTTTAAACGAAAAATTAAGCCTTTCTCAAGCTACTAAGCTTGCAGCTAAGGAAACCGGCCTTTCTAAAAGCGAACTTTACAGACTTTTTCTAAATAAAAATTAAAATCTTAACTCATAAATTTTTAAAGCTCTATTGCATATTGTACTAAATAAAAAACTGGTCTATATCCATAAATTCTCAGACCAGTTTTTACATATTCGTAAAACAAAAGGGATTTACTAATTTGAAAAAATTCAATAAAATATGTTTTAGTTTTCTTTTTTCACCCTAAAGGTTTTGATTTGTTCTTTAAATTCAACAGGAAAGCTTTCATCAACTTCAACCTGCAGTGGCTGTGAAAGGTCTAAGCTGAATATTCCCATTATAGATTTGCCGTTTATGACATGCCGTTCTGAAATTAAATTTACAGGGAAATCAAACTTATTGGCAAAAGTGACAAAGTTTTTTACGGTTTCAATATCAGATAGTATAATGTCTTCTTTATACATATCGTGCCTCCCAAAATGTAAAACTCACTATTTACATTTATGTTAGCAGCATTAGTTCATTAGGTCAAGCCTATAAAACTAACTTTATGTGAACTGACAAAAAAAATAAAAAAATCTCGAATTTTAGGAGAAAGTAATGAAAGTATTTATTTTTACCCTCGGTTGCAAAGTAAATCAATATGAATCTCAAGCTATATTGGAAAATTTTATTAAAAACGGATTTGAAAAAACAAATGATTTAAAAGAATCAGACGTAATAATTGTAAATTCTTGCACTGTCACTGCTGAAAGCGATAAAAAAGTCAGAAAGATTTTACATAAAGTGAAAAAGGAAAATCCAAAATCCATAGTAGTGCTAACAGGCTGTATGCCTCAAGCCTTTCCTGAAAAGGTTTCTGCTTGGCCAGAAGCTGATATAATAGTGGGAAACGCAAACAAAAACAATATAATAGATGCGGTTAAAAAATTTATAAATTCTCAAGATAAAATCTCTCGTATAGAAAATTTCTTGAATACATACGATGACTTCAAAATAGAAAACTTTAATGACAGAACAAGGGCTTTTGTAAAAATTGAAGATGGATGTAACAGGTTTTGCTCATATTGTATCATTCCGTACTCAAGGGGACGGGTAAGGTCAAAAAATCTTGAGAACCTGAAAGACGAAATAGAAAATCTTGCAAAAAATGGATATCAAGAAATTGTACTAGTTGGCATAAATCTTTCTTGTTACGGTCAAGATATCGGCAAAAACCTCTGTGACGCTATAGAAGTTGTTGCGTCAGTTGAAAAAATAAAGCGAGTTCGACTTGGTTCATTAGAACCTGAACAAATGGATGAACGTTTTATACGGCGTTTAGCAAAAATAGAAAAGCTATGCCCTCAGTTTCACTTGTCGCTACAAAGTGGATGCGATGAAACTTTAAAAAGAATGAACCGACACTATACTACAAAAGAATATGAAATTATTGTCCAAAATCTCAGAAGCAGCTTTGAAAACGCTTCCATTACTACAGACGTGATGGTTGGATTTTCAGGAGAAAATGATGAAGAATTTCTAAAATCTATTAACTTTATAAAAAAAATTCGCTTTGCAAAAATTCACGTTTTTCCATACTCTGTAAGACCTGGAACAAGTGCAGAAAAATTTAAAAATCAAATAAGTCCGCAAGTTAAGAACTCACGGACTAAAATAATGCTTGCCCTTGCAGAAAAATTAAATTCAGAATTTTTAGCAAGCCAAGTAAATAAAACTGAAGAAGTTTTGTTTGAACGACCTATTGGTGAATTCATTGAAGGTTACTCGAAAAACTACACTCCTGTGCTTGTCAAATCAGATGAAAATTTACTTGGTAAAATATACAATGTAAAAATTACAAGTGTAAAAAATAATCACTGCTTTGGCATCGTTCTATAGTCTAGCTGTTAAGAACCTTCATCATATTTTTAACTTCCTCTTGGCTTTGTGGTAGTTTCAAAGACCCATAGCAAAACAGCATAAACCCATCACAGCCTGATTTTCTCGCATATTCCACTTCTTTTTGCAAAATATCATTTGAATTCTTCCACGTGCCTCTGTCGACATCTGAACCAGCTTTGTAGACTCCCAACCCGCAGTAAAGCTTTATGTCCTTATTCCTAGGAATATCTTTCCAAGTGTTCATAGCCGTGTCAAATGGCAAAAACCAATGTTCAAAATTTACGTACATTTGCGGGCAAATATAATCAACATAGCCTTTGTATTGGCACCAAGAATAAATATCAGCGCCTATTGCGGCGTTCTTCAGTATGTTGCACTGCGGAGATATCCCAAATTCTACATTGCTTTTTATCGATTTTACAGCATTATAAGTACCTGCAACTAAAGCATTTATATTTGCCATTCTCCATTTATCAAGAGGTAACGCCTCCCCCGGCGTTGCTTGACTCAAATATTCACTGTAGCATTTTGCATCAAAGTCCGGCTTATTTTCTGGGTAAAAATAATCATCAAAGTGAATACCGTCCACATCGTAGTTCGAAACAACCTCTTTTACACCATCTATTATGAGCTTTCTCACTTCAGCATACCCCGGGTTATAATATTTCTCATTGCCAAAATCTACAACAAAGTTTTCAGTTTTAGGATCCATATTGTTTTTCCACGCGTTAAATGGGTTATTCTCAGCCAGAAATTCCGGTTTATTATTTATTTGTATTCTTAAAGGATTTATCCATGCGTGAAATTGCATGTTCTCACTGTGAGTTTTTTCTATCATATATTTTAAAGGATCAAATTTCAACGTATCGCCTTGTTTTTCCACCACAATGTGCGAACTTGGAAAAATTTTTGACGGATACAGGGCATCTCCAAAAGGCCTTACATTGACAATTAAAGTATTTAAATTAAAGCTTTTGCAATCATCAACTATATTATCAAATTTTTCTCTAAAAGCTTTTTCACTATAGTCAGTTCCTTTTAAATCTAAGTCCATAAACGAAACCCAAACCGCTTTCATCTCTTCTGTTTTTCCGGCACTTGACGCACTAACCATAGTGCTTACACTTTTGCCTACCGGGGAAAATTTTTCTTTCGCAGCAGAATATAAAACACTAAGCACAAGCATAAACAAACAAAACAATTTCATTAGTATATATTTTTTTACCTTATTTTTTTTATCATTCACTGTTGACAACCGTCCCTTTTTATTTTATAAAAAATTTTATTAACTTGTAGTAAAAAAAATGACTGTTAAATTAAATCAATTTTATATTTTTTCATCCAGCAGTCTATTTGTATAATGTACGCCATTATCTGAGGGACCCGCATTAATTGTCCATACCAGTTTTCATTTACCTTTTCTTCGTTCTCTATTAGATCAACAACCTTATTGTAATCAAGTATTGACGATAACACCGAAGTTTTATCCTGCAATATGGTCTTAACTTTGTCACTTACAGCTTTCATATATACCGGGTTATGAGTTTTAGGGTATGGGCTTTTTTTTCTGTATATTATCTCATACGGCAAAATGCCTTTCATTGCTTCTCTTAAAACGCCTTTTTCCCTACCGTTCAAAGCTTTTATTTCCCATGGCATATTAAAAGCGTATTCCACAATTCTATAATCGCAGAATGGAACCCTTACTTCCAGGCCATTGTACATGCTCATTCTATCTTTTCTGTCAAGCAGTGTCTGCATAAACCACTTTATGTTTAATATGAACATTTCCCGCATCCTTGCGTTTAATTTCGATTCCCCATTTAGTTTTGGCACATCTTTTATCGTACTTAAGTATTTCTCCTGCACATAATTTTCGCCAGACTTTAAAAAGCCTTCTTTAAGAATATTTCTCCTGATATTTAAAGACCTTGACCATGGAAAAGTTTCATCAAATAAGATTTCTCTGTCGTGATACCAAGGATATCCTCCAAAAATCTCATCGGCGCATTCACCTGACAATGCAACAGTAAAATCTTTTTTTATTTCTTTGCAAAACAGTAAAAGTGATGAGTCTATATCAGCCATACCGGGAAGATCCCTTGCTAATGTAGAGTCATACAAAGCGTTGGCAAGAGTGCCGTTTGAAAGCGTTACCGTTTTGTGATTCGATTTTATATAATTTACCATTATATTTATGTACTCTAAGTCAGAGTTGGGCTGATATTTATTCTTTTTGAAATATTTCTCGTTATCTACATAATCTACTGAATACGTACATAGCGTTTTATTTTCTTTTCTATAATAATCTGAAGCTACTTTTGATATTATGCTTGAGTCAAGACCTCCAGACAAAAAGCAACAAAGTGGTTTATCGGATACCAGCTGTCTATTTATAGAATCGGTTACTAAAAATCTCGTTTTTTCTATAGCCACACTTAAGCTATCCTCAAACTCTTTAGCTTGCAATTTCCAATAAAAATTTTTTATTGTTTTATTTTTCGAGAAAACCATATACTCTCCGGGCTTAAGCTCCTCTACCCCTTTTATTACACCATTCCCGGGTGTTCTCCCCGGTCCCATAAAAAATATCTCCTTCAGGCCAACTTCATCTACTACAGGCTTAACTATCGGGTTACAAAGTAAAGTTTTTATTTCAGATGCAAAAATTATTCCATCATTGTAAAAATAAAAAAATAATGGTTTTACACCTATTCTATCCCTAGCTAAAAATAACTCTTTGTTTGAATCGTCCCAAACTGCAAATGCAAATATTCCATTTAATTTATTTACACAGTCTTTGCCCCATTGAACAAAAGATTTTAAAAGTACTTCCGTATCTGAATGACCTCTAAAGCTATACCCCAACACTTCAAGCTCTCTTCTTATCTCATCTGTATTATATAACTCGCCATTGTACACAACAGTATATTTTCTGTCGTTAAAGTTAAATGTCATGGGCTGTTTTCCGTTTTCAGGATCAACCACAACCAGTCTTCTATGTATTAAACAAACATTTTTATCAACGTAAATGCCACTTTCATCCGGTCCTCTTCTTCTCAAAGACTCTGACATTGCACTAATGCAGTCACTTTCACTGATATCTTTTTCCCAATCAAGCCAGCCAGCAATACCACACATACGCAAACCTCCTGTAAATTTAAAAATTTCTATTATTACAATATATAAAAAAAAATAAATCAGGTTACTACAGCCTGATTCATTTTTTATTTCACTCAACCCCTAAACTTCAGTTTTCCAATTGGTTGTTGTATATCTCTTCAATGACTCTTTTAAATGCAGGGCCACAGCTTTTTGAGCCACTTTCTGCATCTTCTGCAAAAACTACAACTGAATATTTAGGTTCATTCGCCGGGAAAAAACCAGCATACCACGCCTGTTGCGCATAGTGTTCTCCTACTTTTATTCCGCTTTGAGCCGTACCCGTTTTTACCGCAACTTCACATGCTTCGGGTTTTCCTAAAACACCTGTCCCTATATCTGCTGACATTTTCATTGCTTCTTTCAAAAAGTCTGCCGTATACCTTGAAAAGGCTCTTTTTGCTGGCCTTTGAAAATTTCTCTTGGTATATTCCAGATTTTCTCCTACAAGACCCTCTATCAGCTTAGGTTTAACAAGTTTTCCTTTAGACGCTATAGCATTTATTAGCCCTGACACTTGAATAGGCGTTGCCATAAGCTTGCCTTGTCCAAATGACAAATTCGCCATTAGCTTTGGGTCTTTTAAACTATTTAAGTTTGGCAAGTTCCCACTTTGAGAGAAAAGTCCTGGTGCAAGCTCTATCTTTTCACCAAAGCCTAAACTTTTAGTAAAATCAATAAACTTTTCTGCATCCATATCTTTCATTAAATTTACAAAATAAGTATTACACGAATATGCTAAAGCTAACTTTGCATCCTCTATCCCATGGCTTTTTCCATTAAAACAGTGGTACGTTCCGTCATTTACATTAATTGACCCTGTACAATCAAACTCTGTATCCAAATTTATGCCAGTCTCCATCGCCGCCGCAATAGTCACTAACTTAAAAATCGAGCCCAAATTGTATGAAGATAACCCTCTATTTAAAAGCGGAGAATCCTCGTTATTTAAAGAAGCAGATACATTATTCGGGTCAAACTGTGGAGTACTAACAAAAGCTCTGATTTCACAGTTCGGAACCTGCGTGATTATAATCGCACCTTTTTTTAAATACCTTTCAGCAACTTCCTCTGAAATTTTTTGCAAGTCCTTGTCTATAGTCAAAACCACTCCCTGTGACTGTTTATACAACGTATCCTCTACTTTGAGTTGCTTACCATCTAAAATTTCCCCTAATGCATTAATCTTATATTTTAATTCTATTTTCCCTTTTGATGAATTTAAATAATCGTTGAAAGCCTTCTCTATACCACAAACTCCATTACCACTGCTGTCTAAGTATCCCAAAATATGCGATACTAGTTGAAAATCGGAGTATCTCTTAGGTACTTTAAAATATTGAATATCTTCTGAAATTATTCTGTTCTGCTCACTATTTACTTTCAAACAAAATGGCTTTCTCGTCTGCAAAAGTGGAATAATTTCATTCATTTCACCAGAAGACATTATCTTACTTAAAGTTTTTGGGGTAGAATCATTCGGGAAAACCGATATCATTGTATTTTTCTGTAAATTTACCAAAGGCCTTTTCTTACAGTCGTAAATAATGCCCCTAGCTGACGCCACATTTAGCTTATAGATGCCATTTTGCGAAGCTGCCGTTTGAAGAGACTCACCCTGAGATAAAGTGTACAAACGGAAAATAGAAAAACATATACAAAATAAAAGCGTCATGAAAAATATCGTAATTCTTTTGCTCATATTTATACCACCTAATCAGTTCTAATAAATAGAATTGTCCGGTATGTATGAATAAATTCAAAAACTCAAATTATTTTATCTCCATCCACCACGCTGAATTTGTAGTCAAGTCCCATTTCACAGACTTTAGGTAAAGCTAAAGAATAAATATCGGATAGCTTAGCCTCAAAAGCAAATTTTTTCAAAATGTTTTCATCTTTATATTTTTCAACCTCTGAATATTTAGTGAACACAGGAAGAGTAGCTGATTTTTTTAATTTACTTAAAATTTCCTTACCTTTAACGCTAAACCCTAAAATCCTTATGTAGGACGGCAAAACATTTTGAATTTCTTTATCTATGCCAAGTATCAATGATAAAACAATGCGCTTTATTCTGGCGAGTGTATACCTTTTAGATTTTACTTTATCTAACAGCTCTTCAAACAACGATGAACTCTTTATCTCTTTATATATCTTAAATTCAAGCCCCTCGCCTATTTCTGAAGCCATCAATATATCGTCTATTTCTAACTTCCTCAATTGAAACAAAAATGCTCTTTCAAGCCTTTTTACATCTGCTGGAGCTAGTCTCAAAGCCATTTCTTGCTTCAAAATTTTCAGAGTGGCTCTCGGCACAAACTGCGAATAATCTTGCCCTTTTAAAATTAAACTTCTTATATATGATGCACTTGCAAAGTTTCCGGCACAGTCCATGCTATCGTGCAAAACTTGTTTCCTCAAAACCGGTAACGGCTTTATGCGCGAATCAAAATCATTCAAAGCTTTTATGTATTCAATAGCTAAATTATTATTTGAAAAATTAAAAATATTTGAAACCCGGTTCCCATAAACTTTTTCTACTGCCAAAGCTCTGGCTTTTGCAAAAGTTATGCCTGTTTTTAAAAACTTTTTTATCTCAGTATTTACAGTTTTAGAAGATGTTGCTTCAGCTGCTGTTTTTAACATCTGAATATTTCCACATTCACTACCAAAAATTAACGCATCTATGCATCCCAATGAGTTTGCCAAGTAAATCGCTGATTTTGCAAAAGTTTCTGCCCTAGATATCGAGTATACAGCTGGCAATTCTATCACTAGATCCACGTTATTTAAAAGCGCCATTTTCGTCTTTGCAAGCTTGGAAACAATAGAGAATTCACCTCTTTGCGTAAAATTTCCAGACATAATGGCAACAATATGAGTAAAACCCATCTGCTTCGCTTTGGATATTAAATAGGCATGTCCGTTGTGAAAAGGGTTATACTCACAAATTATAGCACATACGCGCATAAAGGTCCTCCAGTAAGTTTTATTTTAATTATATTACAATAAATTCGATAAGTCCAAAATAAATCATTTCCATATTTTTAATATTAAAATTAATATTTAATTGACATTTTTATACATATATGCTATTATATATTAAATTTAACAGGAGGAATGTAGAATGAATTTAGATGAATTTAAAATCTCTGGAAATAAAAAATTTGACTTTAAAGATTTTGACCCCAGTGCTAAAAAGTTAAAATTAGACAAATTTGAGATTGCAAATAAAAGTTTAGTAAATCTACAAAGGCTCGGACAATTTCAAGATAAATTTTACGCTGAGGGTAAAGAAAGTTTGCTTTTAATTTTTCAAGCCATGGATGCAGGAGGCAAAGATGGCGCTATAAAACACGTTATGAGTGGTCTTAACCCACAAGGCGTACAAGTTAGCAACTTTAAACAGCCAAGCTCTGAAGAACTTTCACACGACTACCTATGGCGCTGCATAAAGAAACTGCCATCCAAAGGTATTATTGGCATTTTTAACAGGTCATATTACGAGGACGTACTGATTGCAAAAGTCCATAAATTATATAAAAATTACAACATGCCAGATAGGTGCAAAAAAGATATTATTAATAAGCGTTATAAACAGATTGTAAACTTTGAAGATTACCTGTGGGAAAATGGCGTGCGAGTATTAAAATTTTTCTTCTGCATATCTAAAGACGAACAGAAAAAACGTTTTTTCAAAAGGATAGACAATAAAAACAAAAACTGGAAATTATCTGAATCAGATATAAAAGAACGTGCATTGTGGGATACTTACATGGAGGCGTACGAAAATGCTATAAATAAAACAGCAACTCCCACAAACCCTTGGTACATCATACCCGCTGATAAAAAATGGTTCGCTAGATATTTCGTATCTGAGATCTTGACAAAAACAATGGAAGAAATAAATCCGCAGTATCCTCAAAATAATACAAATACTGAAAAATTAGTTTTGAATTGCAAAGAGATTTTAGAAAAAGAAGTCTAAACGTTTGACAAAGCCTGTAGATTGTGGTAAGATTATTTTGCCGCATATTGCAGGCTCTTTAAGAAAACATTCGTTTTCGCCTGTAAGTAGCGAGTTTTATAAAAAGGGCAGGTGCCAAATATGTACGCAATTATTGAAACCGGTGGAAAACAATATAAAGTTGAACAAGGCGATGTTATTTTCGTTGAGAAATTAACCGCTGAAGAAGGCTCTACTGTTGACTTTAAAGTTGTTGCTATTTCAAATGATGGCAATCTTTCTTTAGGTACTCCATATGTTGATTCCGCTAAAGTTAGTGCTAAGGTTCTTAAGAACGGTAAAGGTAAAAAAATAACAGTATTTACTTACAAGCCTAAAAAGAGTGAAAAACGCAAGCTAGGTCACAGACAACCTTACACTAAAGTACAAATCGAAAATATCAATGCATAATGATAAATGCTACTTTTTTAGTAAATGAATCTGGTTTAATTTTGGGATTTCAAATTTCTGGCCACGCTAACTACAGTAACAATCAACCAGATATAATTTGTGCCGCTGTTTCTTCAGCCGCTTACATGGCAACTAATACAATTACCGATGTTATTAAGATTGCTGCCGATGTTAGCGTAGATAATAGTGGAAAAATGTTTATTAAAATAAAAAAAGATGATTATAATCCTTGCAAAGATATACTTCAAGGTCTAAAGTTACACTTAATTGCTTTAGAAGAATTATACCCTGAAAATATTGTTGTAAATTACATGGAGGTGTAATAATATGCTTAAAATTAATATACAATTGTTTGCTCATAAAAAAGGAATGGGTTCGACCAAGAACGGCAGAGACTCTGAATCTAAAAGGCTTGGCGTCAAAAGGGCCGATGGGCAATTTGTTTTAGCTGGTAATATTTTAGTCAAACAAAGAGGCACACACATCCATCCTGGCAAAAACGTAGGTCGTGGATCTGATGATACTCTATTCGCATTAACTGACGGTACAGTTAGATTTGAAAGGTTCGGCAGAGATAGAAAACGTGCTTGTGTTTATACCGCCGCTGAATAATTTGGCTTAGGGAGGATATTTTCCTCCCTTATTTATTATTCGTGAGATCGAAATATGTTATTCTCATTTTTTAACCACAAATCAACTAAACCAATTCACAGAAAAAAGTAATTAAATTTTCATCAAATTTAATTAGGTGCGAAACTCAGTTCCTTTTTTTGAACTTATTTTAGTCTCAAATCAATTAGTCTTACATTTCGCTGAAAAAGGCAATAAAATTTTCATAAAACTTATTGGAGGCGGAACTTAGTTTCTTTTGCCAAGCTTTTCTTTTCCTTCAAAGAAAAGCGGAAGGAGGAAAAATGTTTGTAGATATAGCAAAAATAAAAATAAAAGCCGGAAATGGCGGAAACGGTGCCGTTTCCTTTCACAGAGAAAAATATGTAGCAAATGGCGGTCCCGATGGAGGGGACGGTGGAAAAGGGGGGGACATTATATTTAAGGTCGACAGTAATCTTTCTACACTCGCCGACTTTAGATATAAAAGAAAATATGTAGCAGAAAATGGGCAGAATGGCAAAGCTTCCCGCTGCGCTGGCAAAAGCGCTCCCAACTTAATAATAAAAGTACCTAAAGGTACCATAGTCAAAAACGCTAATACTGGCAAAATTATCGCCGACATCTCTACAGACAAGGAAACTGTGATAGCCAAAGGCGGCAAAGGTGGCCTTGGAAATATGCACTTTGCTACCTCCACAAGGCAAGCTCCTCGTTTTTCTAAACCTGGCGATGATGGAGAGGAACTTGAAGTACAACTGGAACTAAAACTCCTTGCAGATGTAGGTCTTGTCGGTTTTCCCAACGTAGGTAAATCAACGTTAATCTCAGTGGTAAGCTCTGCAAAACCAGTTATAGCTGACTATCACTTTACTACACTGAGCCCTGTTTTAGGGGTAGTTACTCGAAATAAAAATCGTTCGTTCGTTATGGCCGACATTCCCGGAATAATAGAAGGTGCTAAAGATGGCATAGGCCTTGGGCACCAGTTTTTGCGACATGTAGAAAGATGCAGACTACTGGTTCACGTTGTTGATATTTCCGGAAGCGAAGGTCGTGATCCTAAAAACGATTTTCAGATTATAAATAATGAAATAAAAGTCTTTAATCCTGAACTTGCTTTGCGCCCTATGCTGGTCGTTGGAAATAAATGCGACTTAGCTACGGATGCTCAAATATCTGATTTTAAAGCATTTGTAAACAACCTCGGATTAGAGTTCTTCCCTATAATGGCTCCAATAAACTACGGTACCGACAAACTTTTAGATGCTATAGAAGAAAAACTTGCAAAGCTGCCACCCATAAAAGTATTTGAGGCAGAAGAAACTGTGGACAACATTGAATTCAAAGAAAAAGATAGAACATTTACCATAACTAAAGAAAATGGTGTTTACAAAATTGAAGGAAAATGGCTTTTAAAATTATTAGATTCCATTAACTTCGATGACTATGACTCATTACAGTACTTCCAAAAAGTCCTTTCTTCTAGCGGAATAAACGATGCTTTGATAAAAAAAGGCATAAAAGATGGTGATACTGTTAATATATACGATTTTGAATTTGATTTTATTGAGTAGGTGCGTGTTAAATCTTGGAAAGATTGTACAATGAAAATTGCGATTATAAAAGCTTAAATCCACTTTCGCTAGCGTTTATAGGCGACGCTGTCTTTGAGCTTTTCGTAAGAGATCAGATTATTTGCCAAAACAGATGTGCCGTTAATAAACTCCACAAAAGAAGCGTCGAAAAGGTATGCTGTCAATCTCAAGCCGAATATGTAGAACAACTTTTCCCGCATCTTACAGATGAAGAAAAAGATGTATTTAGAAAGGGAAAAAATTCTCATACAAAAAACATCCCCAAAAACGCTACACTCGTTCAATATCATAATGCTACAGGACTTGAGACTTTGTTCGGATATTTATACTTAAAAGGCAAAATAGAACGACTTCGCGAACTTTTCAATATCATTTCCCCTTCAGCCGACAACAATTAAACAGCAAATACCACCTCTAAATCATCCTTTAGAGATGGTATTTTGAAATTAAATTGATTTAAATTTTAACTATTTGCAGTTTTGACTGTTTTCACTGTTCTTATTTTGGTTTTGATTCTTGTTCTGATTCTGGTTTTTATTTTGATTATTGTTTTGTGCCATTAGGTCCACCTCCTCAAACAACTCAATGTTTGTGATCCAATGAGCCAATCTGTTTATACAATGGTTTCTCTTTTCTTTGCAAGCGATCTCGGCTTGCAATATTATTATCTGTATCTGATTTAATTTTATTCTAATTTTTTATAGGAGTTTTTTGAAAATGGAATTGCCAATTGATTTTAAAATTGAAATGAAAAATTTGTTAAAATCCGATTTTAATAAATTTATATCTTGCTACAACAGTCCCCCATACAGAGGACTCAGGGTAAATACTTTAAAAGTGAGCTTGGAAAAATTTAAGAAAATCATAAACATGCAGCTATCCCCTACCCCTTTTGCAGATAATAATTTCTATATAAGCAACGAAATACAAAAAATAGGCACTCATCCGCTTCACCACGCCGGGGCATTTTATGTGCAGGAACCTTCTGCCAGTTTTGCAGTCACTGTACTTGATGTAAAGCCCGGTGAAAAAGTTTTGGATTTATGCGCTTCCCCCGGAGGAAAGTCCACACAGATTGCTGAAAAGTTGGGCAGAGCAGGGCTACTGTGGGCAAACGAAGTAATAAAAAACAGAGCACATACTTTGCTTTCAAATATCGAACGCATGGGAATAAGAAATGCTGTCGTTTCAAGCTGCAAAGTTGATATCCTTTGCTACAGACTTTCTGGTTTTTTCGATAAAGTCTTAGTAGACGCTCCTTGCTCTGGAGAAGGTATGTTCAGAAAAAATCCTCAAGCCATAGATGAATGGTCAAAAGAGCACAGCATATCCTGTGCTAGACGGCAGCTGGAAATCTTAAACTGCGCCAAATTTGCCCTAAAAGAAAACGGAGAATTAGTTTACTCCACATGTACTTTTTCTCCTGAAGAAAATGAAAAGGTAATTTGTAAATTTTTAAAAGAGAATGATGATTTTGAAATTTCAGAAATAAAGTATTCTTGTGCAAGAAACGCCGACAGTGCATACAGTTTTGCTGGAAATAATTTGGCGTTTGCTAAAAGAATAACCCCAATAGAATGCGGAGAAGGCCACTTCGTTGCTAAACTAGTAAAAAAAAGTCATCAAAAAAATACCGTTCCTGCTTATAAAATTAAGTCAAAAGAAAAAGATCTACTCAAAGCCGAAAAACTTTTCAGCAACCTATTCAGTAGCGAGTTATACGGCCCTTTAGAAAATATAAACAACAAATTTTTCATCTTGCCATACGAAATGCCAGATATAAGAAATTTAAATGTAATTAGGGCCGGAGTTTTATTTGCCGAGGGAAAAAAGTCCCATATAGAGCCACATCATGCCGTTTTTATGGCAGCTAAAGAAAATGAAATTAATAATAAAATCAATTTTCATCAAGATTCAAACGAAATAGCAGCATTCTTAAAAGGCGAAGAAATTCCTTGCAGTAACTGCCAACCAGGATATATCGGCATAACTGTAGAAGGCATTCCTATAGGCTTTGGAAAATACTCAAACGGAAAAATTAAAAACAAATACCCTAAAGGACTTAGAAATTTGTAATTCTTATTTAGCAATATACAGACGTTAATATTGAACCGACTTTGTGGTCTTCCTAGATTGCATATATTTCTTTTCGATGCTATAATAACCATATTATAGATTAAATTTGAGGTGTAAAAATGTATATATTTATAGGTGGCGCTTGGCCATATGCAAATGGTTCTATGCATTTGGGACACTTGGCGGCCCTCCTGCCGGGTGACGTTCTTGCTAGATACCACAGGCAAAAGGGCGATAATGTGCTTTATGTTTCTGGTAGCGACTGCCACGGAACTCCAATCATCTTAAAGGCTAAATCTGAAAAAGTTTCTCCTTCAGAAATTGCTGACCGATTTCACAATGAATTTTCCGATTGCTTTGAAAAATTAGGGTTTAGTTACGATATTTACAACCGCACAGATAACCCCTTCCATTGTGATAAAGTTAAAGAAATTATAAAAGAGATTTACAAAAATGGGTATATTATTGAAAAAGAAGTAAAAGAACTTTACTGTGAAAACTGCAAAATGGCTCTGGCTGATAGATTTGTAGAAGGTACTTGCCCAGTTTGTAAAAAAGACGCAAGAGGTGACCAGTGCGACCATTGTGGAACCTTGCTTGACCCCCTAGAGCTTGAAAATAAGCGCTGCAAAACTTGCAACAGCGAACCTATAGAAAAAAATGAAAAACAGCTTTTCTTTAGACTCTCTGCTTTTCAAGAAAAACTTGAAAAGTATTTGAGTACTAGAAGGGACTGGAGAAAAAATAGCTTAGCTATGACAGAGCGCTATTTGAACGAAGGTTTAGTCGATAGGGCTTTATCGCGTGACTTGCCTTGGGGAATAGATGTTCCTATCGAAGGCTTTGAAAATAAAAAAATATACGTCTGGTTTGACGCTGTCTTAGGCTACTTGACCTCGTCAATAAAGCTGTCTCAAGAAAGAGACTTTGACTGGAAAGATTTCTGGAGTGAAAACGCAAAATCTTATTTCGTTCATGGTAAAGATAACATCCCTTTCCACAGTCTAATTTTGCCTGCCCAATTGATGGCTTTTAGTAACTTAAAGTTACCTGAACAGTTAGTATCTTCAGAATACCTGACGCTTGAAAACAGAAAATTCTCTACAAGCCAAAATTGGGCTGTTTGGGTACCGGACATTGTAAACAAATATAATCCCGATTCAATCAGATATTTCTTGCTGTCTAATGGTCCAGAAAAAAAAGATGCCGATTTCTCATGGAGAGAATTTTTAAATGCAAATAACAGCGAACTTTTAGGTGCATATGGTAATCTCATAAATAGAACACTAGTATTTTTAAAGAATAACTTTAGCTCAGTAGTACCTCAAATAAGCGATAAAAAAATAAACCTTGAAATAGAAAATGAACTAACCGCACTGTTTGATAAAGTATCTGAACTTGTAGAAAAAGCGGAATTTAAAGCAGCCATAGAAAATATTTTTTCTTCTATAAGAAATATAAACAAATATTTTGATGAAGAAAAACCATGGATAACAGTAAAAGAAAACAAAAAGGCTTGTGAAGTAACTATTTACAACTGTATAAATGCAATAAAATCTTTTGCCGTACTTTTAAATCCTTTTATTCCGTTTTCTTCGGAGAAAGTCTTGTCTTGGCTAAGCTGCGATAACTCTTGGAAATATGAGCGTATAAAACCTGGCATCACGGTAGCTGAGCCTAAAATATTATTCGATAGGCTAGACAAAAAAATCATTGATGAGGAATTAAGTAAATTAGGAAATAATTAAAGTTTTTGCAAAATAAATAAGTAACAGCCCATCCATTTCATGATAGGCTGTTATTTTAATAATGTTTTAACCGAAAAAAAGTAACCATAAAAACCGCACATAGATTTCACTATTGTAAGTATAACAATAAATTTCAAACTACCAAAACATAATGAAGGGTTATTGTTTATGGTACAAAGTTTTTCACGCATCAAATGTTGTTCCAGTATCACATTTACGTCAAATACATGGGTGAAAGGTAAATGATTTGCTTAAATAGCAATAAATATCAACAACATAAATATATACGATGTCTGATGTTATGTATTATTTTCGTCAAATCAATCCAAAACATAGTGTGCCACAAATTATGGACAAACTTAAAACTAAAGAATACGTAGACCCATTTAAGGGTAACAAGTAATTAGTCCTCTTAGGCTTGAACGTAGTGAAAGCTATCCGTCTTAAAATGACTGGTTTTCGGTTTCCCATACCATGTCTCTTAGACTGGTCATGACTTTATATCTATGCTTTTTTATTAACATACTCCCATTTAAAACCATATGCGGTTTTTCCGTTTCCATTGCAAATCTTGTTTATTGTGGCATAGTCTGCTTTCGAATAATTGGTGTTTTCTCTTATCCAAGCAGCACCATCCATTATTTTAGGGAAAGTCATCAATATTTCTCCCGTGGATTTATCTATCATATTAATAGCTATGGAATTCGGTCTATTATTTTTATATTTCTTTACCATTTCCGCTCTATATTCCGGGTCGGTTCTCATCTTTTCAAGATGCTTTTTCAGACCATCATTTAACTCTCTATGCTTTGAAGATTTCCTTTTTCTCTTAGTCTTAACATTTCCATCTTGTCTATTAACAGAAACGTTTTCTTTATTGATGGTGTTTTCTTCTCTGTATTTATCCGCGTAGTAATCTCCTTTTTCTTGAAGTTGTGACTCTAAACATTCTTCTATTAAAGAAAACTCAAAATTACGAGCACCATACTTTTTTAAATCCTCTTGCAAAGACAGTTTATCATTTTCAAGTACTCCATCGTATATAGCCCATATATTCTTGAAATCCTTACTCTTGCCTATGTATACTCTGCAATTTACTTTATTAACTAATTTATAAACACCAACCAAATTTTAAACACTCCTATAATTTTTGAAAATAAAAATGGTGGAGATGAGGGGAATTGAACCCCTGTCCGAAAATTGATCCATAAAGCTTTCTACGAGTGTAGTCAATTCTTTAACGTTCCCTCCATAAAGCGCCAACTGACAAGCTCTATACTTCAGTATTCTCTAATGCATGAAAAAAGTCGAGAAAAGCTTAATTCACGTTCACCGCTAATCAACGTCTTAGCAAAAGCCGCGGTACTCTTAAGCAAGACGGCTGCCATTAATTAGGCAGCTTGTGCAACTAAATTGTTGTCGTTTAATTTTAAAAATGCGTTTTTTAAGAGAGCTCGCATCTCTACTCGCTTACTTTAATTCACAATCCCCGTCGAAACCTTTACATCCCCACATTATACAGCAAATGACGCTTTCCAATCATTGTAAATTTCTTGTTCAGTTTTTCCAAAAGTATTTTCGTAACTACCAGTTTTGACAAGTTTAATTGTTTTATCTAACCCATAAGTCCGAATTAAATAATCAACATAAGTGTATGAAAACTGATATCCTACACTAATTGCAAAGCTCACATTGTTTTTTACGTGCGTTTGTGAAATTGTAGGAAAAGAAAAATATTTAAAGAAATCCTTAGTTGGTATTTGCTTTGATAGATAGCCTGCCAAACCTTCATCGAGCCAAAGTGAAATTTTATGATTTAACCTACGGGTATAAACATGTGCTATTTCATGAGCTGCGGTATTTTTTATAGTTTCATAGTTGTGACATGATTCCAAGCTTGCAGGCGACAACAGCAGTACACTCGTTTCATAAACATCTCCTACGTACCAGTTTAAGTTTAAATTAGGAGCTAGACATCCTAATCGCTTTGATTGAAAAATTTCTTTTTTATCATAAATGTATATTTCTATTCTTAAAGGCTCATCGAATCCTAAAGCTTTTGATATCAAAACATTTTCTTCTTCAGCTAAATTAAAGACATCCTTTGCAGCATCTTCCTCGTTTTCATAAAATACTGTTATAAATTTTCCTTCTAATTTTCGCATTCCTGGTTCAATAAATTCAACATTTTCCATTATGTCTTTAGAAAAAACCTTTTCATAATATTCGTCCAAATCTATATCCTGTCTATGCATTTAGCACCTCTAGTTATCAATAGCTTAAAACTTATTGTTTTCTTTAATGGCTCTTTCTATATTCCTTTTTGCGGTTTTTTCCGCAATGTCATTCCGCTTGTCGTACAATTTCTTACCCTTGCATAGACCCACCTGCACCTTTAAAATCGAGCCCTTAAAGTAAACAGATAAAGGAATTAAAGAATACCCTTGTTGCTTAACTTGGCCAAATAATCGCATAATTTCTTTTTTGTGTAAAAGAAGTTTTCTAACCCTAAGCGGGTCTTTATTAAAGATATTCCCTTGCTCATATTTAGCAATATGCATTGCATTTATGAAAATTTCACCATCTACAATCGAGCACCACGATTCTTTGATGCTTACACCACCATGTCTTATCGACTTAACTTCCGTCCCAGAGAGTTCTATGCCAGCTTCAACTTTTTCAACTATAAAGTAATCATGGTATGCTTTTTTATTTTTAGCAACTTCCTTAAAAGATTCTTCTTTCATCAAGCTTTCATTCCTCTCTGATTATAGATTATAACATTTGAATTTGTCCATGTCAATAACAAAAAATTCTTTTTTAGAATAAAAAAGAATTTTCAATATTTGTATTATTCAATTATTTAACTATATTTTTCACCAAAAACTATATTTCATTTCTTCCTTGCAAAGACCTCTGTAAAGTTATTTCGTCCGCATATTCTAGATCTCCTCCTACAGGTATGCCGTAAGCTAACCTCGTTACTTTTACCCCTAGTGGTTTCAAAAGCTTTGAAATATACATAGCAGTAGCTTCGCCTTCTACGGTGGGGTTGGTTGCCATTATAACTTCCTTTATGTCTTCTTTTGCTATTCTGGCTAAAAGTTCTTTTATATAAATTTGTTCGGGTCCTATTCCATGCATCGGAGATATGGCACCGTGTAGAACATGATATAACGTGTTGACTTCCCCTATTCGTTCTAAAGCCATGACATCTTTAGGTTCCTCAACTACACAAATTGTCGACCTATCTCTCGATTTATCTTTACAAATAGAACAAACTTGTTCATCCGTCAGATTCTTACAAATATCACAATATTTAATTTTTTCATGTGCATTTATTATTGCAGCGGAAAAATTCTTTGCTTTCTCTTCAGGAAGGTTAAGGACAAAATAAGCTAATCGTTGTGCTGTTTTCCTCCCGATTCCAGGCAATGACTCAAACTGGTCAACTAAGCCTTCAAGAGGAGCTAAACTATATTCACTCATAAATCAAAATAATCCCGGTATATTCATACCACTGGAGAGCGATTCCATCATGCTGTTTTTCTCATCTGACGCAGCCCTTAAAGCAGCATTTGAAGCTGCTATTATCAGATCCTGAAGCATTTCTATATCGTCTTTGTCTACAATTTCAGGAGAAAGCTCAACTGACGTGAGTTCCATCTTACCGTTAGCGGTAACTTTTACAGCGTTTCCTCCCGAAGTCATTGTGTACTCTTTAGATTCTAACTCTTCAGTAGCTTTTTGCATATCTTCTTGCATCTTCTGAGCCTTAGCCGCAAGTTGTTGTAAATTTCCCATTCCTCCGGAATTGTAGTTCTTTGGTAGTCTCGCTTTCATCAATTTATTCCTCCATTTTAAGTTATTGCTTAAATTTAGTTCTTGTTGCGCGCAGCGCGGTTCGATGACAAAGTCATCGAGAAAATTTTCAATTTTTGCAAGCTTCGCTTGCAACCGCGCTGCGCGCGCCGCACTAATCTACAGCAAAATAATTGCAATCAAATTTTAGAAACTTTTATGCCAGCATCGCTAGCAGTTTTGAAAAGCTCATCCAATGGGTCAATTTTTTTGCCTTTTACCACTGCATCGCCTTTTCTTTTATACGGACCCAACTTGTACGATTTGCCGGTAACTTCTTTAATAGCTGTTCTTATTTTGTCTCTTTGTGAGGATTTCCTCAACAGTTCAAAAGCCATTTCGTTATCCGAGTCTATCAAAACATAAGGGTCACTTAAATACGCACAGGAGCCTCTAAATGCCATAGAAACCGTAGGAGAAAAACTTTTTAATGATTCTAAAACCTGTGTCCAGTTTTCCATCTTAACAGCACTATCAAAAATTTTCTGCATATCACAAGGTGCTGAGTCCGCAGTAAGTTTAGCGCTCGTTTTTTCCGCTTCAGCTATTGTATTACTCTGCAATGCTTCACTTTCTTTTGCTGATGAATTTTTATCTTGTGCATTAACATGAAAATCTTTTTTAGAATTTAAAATATCATACAAATTATTTAATCTCGATTCTAAATTTTCAATTCGGTGCTTTAGCTCAACGTCAGAGCTTCCAACCGGTTGTGGGGGTGCCGATTTAAATTCACATAAACCTACTAAGCACATTTCAAGTTCTATTTTTGAGTCACTTGTTCTGCCAATATTATTTAAAGTTCTAGATAACAAATTTAAAATTTCTAATATTTCAGAAAGTGTAATTTTCTCAGAAAGCAATTTTAATTTATCGAACTCACAGTCGGATAAAATCATAAGATCACGTGGACTGAATGTGGATTTTATTAACATTAAATTTCTAAATACACAAATCAGTTCCTCACAAATGTTAAAGAAATCCATAGACTGATTATTCAATTCATCTACTAACTTTAAAGCTAAGCTCAAGTTTTTTTCAACGATAGATTCTGCTATAGAAAAAAGGTGCTCGCTGTCAACAATGCCTACCACATCTGAAACCGTGGATGAATCAATCTTATCCGTCAAGCCTACACATTTATCCAATATTGTTAAGGCATCTCTCATAGCCCCCGATGCTAGGCGCGAAATCAAAAGTGCTGCATCTGGGTCAAGATTCACATTTTCTTTTTCAGAAATATATAGTAATCTATTTTTTATATCGTCTGCTTTAATTTTATGAAACTCAAACTTTTGGCATCTAGATAAGATTGTGGCTGGGATTTTATGTGCTTCTGTCGTTGCCAAGATAAATATCACGTGGGCAGGCGGCTCTTCTAGCGTTTTCAAAAGAGCGTTGAATGCACCTTGAGACAACATATGTACTTCGTCTATGATGTAAACTCTGTACTTCGCTTTAGTAGGAGTGAACGTAGCCGACTCACATATCTCTCTGATGTCATTTACGCCGTTGTTGCTAGCCGCATCAAGCTCCACTATATCCATGTTTTTACCTTGCTCTATCTCAGTGCAAAGTTCGCACGTGCCGCAAGGGTTTCCAGATTGGTGGTTTTGACAGTTTACGGCTTTTGCAAAGATCTTAGCGCAAGTTGTTTTGCCAGTCCCCCTTGAGCCAATAAACAAATACGCATGTCCTATTTTTCCGGAGCTTATTTCTTTTTGAAGGGTTTTAGTTACATGGTCTTGACCAACTACATCAGAAAAAAGTTTTGGCCTCCATTTCCTATAAAGTGCTTGATACATAACTTTCCCTCCCCCTTTGTGATGTTTATAAGCGCCCACTTTTGCCGCACTGTGCACGACTTTTGCGGGCGCTTATTTTCAATCTAGGAATAAACACAAACTTATCCACTTTAATATGCAAGCCAGCAAACTAACTGCATCGCCTCCAGCAAATCTGCTTAATGCTGCTCGGTTCCCCGCCTAACATGGTTCGCAGCGCCAGACCGCACAGCGCTCACTGACTTACATATTAAAATGCATAAGTTCTTAACACTTACACATTATAATATATTTTATCTAATAAATCAACTACAAATTTTATTTTGCCGTTTTTATAAAATCCCATCCGTTTTTAACATATACAATCCCTGAAACCGCTGTAATGACGGCACATAGCCAAACTAAACCGCTAATAATTAAATTATTAGCAATACTGTTCAAGTAAATAAAAGGTTTAATTTGTAAAAATATGGTAATTCCAATAGAAAAAATCTGAATTACTGTTTTTACTTTACCCAGATTGTTTGCGGCTATAACTTTGTTCTGAGCAGCGGCTACCAGCCTTACAGATGTAACAGCAAACTCTCTCGCCATGATAATAATCACGGGTATCGCAGAAATTAAATTCATTTCTATGAAGCACATAAACGCAGATAAAGTCAATATTTTGTCTGCTAATGGGTCTAAAAATTTCCCAAAATCGGTAATTTGGTGCCGTTTCCTAGCTATTTTCCCATCGAAATGATCTGTCAATGCAGCTATAATGAAAATTATAAGCGCAAACAAAAAATTGTTTGAGATTTTTTCTGTTTCTAAAAAAAGTATAAAAACCGGCACCAAAAATATCCTAAGCACTGTTAGTTTATTTGATAAATTCATTTTATATTTCTCCTAAGTTAGCTAATTTTAATCTGCAATTTTCCCATACAAATCATAACCATCGTATGAAGTTATCTGCAATTTTTTAAACGTTCCAATCAAATTTTTATCTGCTTCATGTTCTAGCATTATCCTGATATCAACATCTGGCAAATCCATATAACTTCTGCCGAAAAGACAGCCCTTAGTTTCGTCAAATCCATCAATTAAAGCAAGTACATTTTTGCCCGGCAAACTATTACATTTTCTCTCTAATATTAAATTTTGTTGCTCCATCAAAATTTCTTGTCTTTTTAGTTTGATCTCCTCACTTATTTGATTTTCAAACAAGGCGGCTTTTGTATTTTCTTCCGGCGAATATGTAAAGCATCCCATTCTGTCAAACTGCATTTCATTTGCAAAGTCACAAAGTTCCTCAAAGTTTTCTTCGGTTTCGCTTGGAAAACCAACTATAAAAGTGGTCCTTAAAACGATATCTGGAATTTTAGCCCTAAGTTTATTTATAAGTTCGCGGAGAGTTTTTGCATTTCCTGTACGATTCATCATTTTCAGGATATTTTCGCTTACATGTTGAAGCGGTAAGTCAATATAATTTAATATTTTCTCTTCGCTGGCAATAGCCTCTATCAACTCATCGGTAACCCTTTCAGGGTAACAGTAAAGTAATCTGATCCACTTAACATCTTCAATTTTACAAAGTTCCCTTAAAAGTTCCGGTAACATCAATTTATCATAAATGTCCTGGCCATATCTTGTGGTATCTTGGGCTATCAGAATAAGCTCTTTTGCACCACCTTGAGCAAGTTCTTTAGCTTGAGCTATTATATCTTCCATTTTTCTGCTTCTATATTTGCCTCTTATAAGCGGTATAGCGCAATATGTACAGCAATTGCTGCATCCATCGGCAATCTTCAAATATGCGTAGTGCCTCGGAGTTGTTAACAACCTTTTACCGTTTAAGTTTAAATTTTCTTTTGCTTTGAATATCTCTGATTTTTCTTTTTGCAAAACCTTTTCTATGACATTTACTATTTCATCAAGTGCGCCTATTCCTACTACAGCGTCTATTTGTGGTATTTCTTTCATCACATCGTGTTTATACCTTTCACTAAGACATCCTGTAACTACTATCGCTTTTATTTTTCCTTGTTCCTTAAGTCTTACAAAGTTAAATATTTCATCTATACTTTCTTCTTTTGCAGCACGAATAAATCCACATGTGTTTATTATAACAACATCAGCATTCTCTGCATTTTGATCTATCTCATATCCTGCCTCCTTAAGCGAATACAGCATCATTTCCGCATCAACTCTGTTCTTTTCGCAACCAAGGCTAACTAAACCTATTTTTATCGGCATTATTATTCCCCTTTTAAATTTTAGTAAATATTATATCATTAGTTGCGTCTGCTTTCAATGTTTTAATAAATTTCTTGACAAGTAAATACCCCAAGGATATAATGATTTATGTTAAAAAGTTACTTATTATGAAGGTGGTTTACTATGGTTAAACAGGTTATATTAACCGATGAGGGATTAAAAAAATTAGAGGAAGAATTAGAGCAACTTAAAACTGTTAAACGTAAAGAAATAGCAGAAAAAATCAAAGTTGCCTTGTCTTTTGGTGACCTTTCTGAAAATAGCGAATATGATGAAGCAAAAAACGAACAGGCTTTGGTAGAGTCTAGAATCGCAAGCATAGAAGCTACACTCAAAAACGCTCAGGTTATAGATTCAAAAGATATCAAAACAAATAAAGTGTTTGTAGGAACTAAAGTGAAATTACTTGACTTAGAGTTTAACGAAGAGTGTGAATATAAAATAGTTGGTTCAAATGAAGCCGACCCTGCAAACGGTAAAATCTCTGATGAATCGCCTGTTGGTAAAGGCATTTTGGGGCACCGAGTTGGGCAAACAGTTGAAATAGAAACTCCTGCTGGAGTTACAGCTTATAAGATATTGGAAATATCAAAATAAATTAAAAAATTTCGGCAGATTAGGAATACCCTTTTCTGCCTATAAATTTAGATTGGAGTAAATAAAAATGAATGAGAAAAATATAGATCAAGAACTAAATTTCGAAGAAAATTTAAACGAATTGATGCAAATTAGGCGCGATAAGTTAAAATATCTGCAAGAACACGGTAAAGATCCATTTAAAATAACCGTTTGTGATAGAAACTCAACCTCTGAAGAAATAAGAAATAATTTTGAAGCTTTAGAAAATAAAGACGTAAAAATAGCCGGCAGAATAATGAGCTGGCGCGACATGGGTAAAGCTGCTTTCATGGACATTCACGATCGCACAGGACGCATGCAAGTGTATCTTAAAATAGACGATATAGGTCAAGAAGCTTTTGAAATGCTTTCAAAATGGGATATAGGAGACATTATATCTGTAGAAGGATATGTCTTTAAAACAAGGCGCGGAGAAATCTCCGTTCATGCTAAAAAGCTCGAGCTTCTTTCAAAGTCATTATTGCCGCTGCCAGATAAATTCCATGGTCTTCGTGATACGGACTTAAGGTATCGCCAAAGGTATGTGGATTTGATTGTAAATCCTGAAGTTAAAAATACTTTCATAAACAGAAGTAAAATTATAAAAGCTATCAGGAAATACCTAGACGATTTGGGGTTTATTGAAGTTGAAACGCCTGTTTTAAACACTATACCTGGAGGAGCTGCTGCCAGGCCGTTCTTAACGCACCATAATACCTTAGATATAGATTTGTACCTCAGAATAGCACCAGAACTTTACTTAAAACGGCTTATCGTTGGTGGAATGGAAAAAGTATATGAAATTGGGCGTCTTTTCAGAAATGAGGGCATGTCTATAAAGCACAACCCAGAGTTCACAACGATCGAACTTTATGAGGCTTATGCAGATTACCACAGTATGATGGACCACGCTGAAAATATCATAAACTCAGCAGTAAATGCTGTTTGTGACAATGAGGTAATTAATTATCAAGGACAAGAGATAAACTTATCTAAGCCATTCAAAAGAATTACAATGATCGAAGCTGTAAAAAATGTCACAGGTATAGATTTTGAGGAATTCATCGGAGATAATGAAAAAGCACAAGAAGTTGCTAAAAGTTTAAGTTTAGAGGTTGGTCCTTCGGACACATGGGGTAATGTTTTGAACTTGGTTTTTGAAGAAAAAGTCGAAGAAACATTAATACAACCAACTTTCATATGCGACTACCCTGTAGAGGTTTCCCCACTTACTAAAAGGAAAAACGACATTCCCTTACTTGTAGAAAGGTTTGAACTGTTCATAGTCGGAAGAGAACTAGCAAACGCTTACTCTGAGTTAAATGATCCTATAGATCAAAAGGAGCGATTCGAAAAGCAAATGGAGCTAAGAGACGCCGGGGATGAAGAAGCCAACATGATAGATACAGACTTTATAACCGCTCTAGAGTACGGAATGGCACCTACAGGTGGGCTTGGCATGGGAATAGATCGTCTCGTTATGCTTTTGACCGATAGCGCTTCCATTAGGGATGTCATAATTTTCCCGACAATGAAACCTAAAGAATAAGCTATAATAAAAAATTCACAGAGCTGTTTAAAGCAAAAGTTTCTAGGTTTAGTAACTTGGGAAAGTTATTACCAGCATATCTTGACGAAAGCGTAATTTGGTCAGCGCTACGCTCACCGCACTTGAAGATCTTTTAAGAGTAAACTATCAAAAATCGCAAGTTAAAATTGTAATTTTTGAATAAAAATTCCCTCAAGCATTGAAAACAATAGTGCTGTTGCGCCAATAAGCATACATTTAATGCTGTTTGGCGGTGTTATTTTCATACTGTATAATACAGTAACTAAGATATGTTAAGGATAAAACGCCATTAAAAAAGTAATATCTATTTTAATAATTTTAAACTTACTAATAAACTTTGTAGCAGGACGAATAACCCTGTGCAATGGCATAGACGCAATAATAAATAATACAATATGGCGATAAAACTTACTTTACAAACACTGAAGGTTTGCCTGATTACATCGAAAAAACTGAAACAAGATGCGTGAAGCAGTAAAAAAGAAGCCAATAAAAGAGCTGCAAAAGTTCAAGAATTAGATACAAAAGGCCGTTTAAACAATGTGGTTAATACTGTTGGGAGACAGTGCTACCCCACAAATACGAGCGATTATCGCAAAAATTTTATTTTTTCAAATGAATGTGAATAACAGTAACCTCAAAAAGAATCACCCGCATAGCGGATGATTCTTTTATTCCCCCTTATTAGGAAATCTGCTTAAAGGGGAAAAATCTCCAGGCATATTCGTGTTATACTTAAAAAGATTGTACAATATAATTACACAGACCTTATTATGGAAAGCTTGTACTAAAATAATCACTTACTCCTCTGGGTAAACCCTTGTTACTCCAAATCATTATTTACTGTTCTTTAAAGAAAGACCTAATTCATCTAATTGTTTTTCCTCTATTTTGCCGGGAGCCAAACTCATTAGTTCTGCAGATGTAGCAACTTTAGGGAACGCAATTACATCTCGAATACTCTCACAATTTAACATTAGCATAACCAGTCTATCAAGTCCAAAAGCTAGCCCGCCATGAGGTGGTGCACCGTATTTAAAAGCATCTATTAAAAATCCAAAACGCTCTTCGACCGACTTCTCCGTGAAGCCAAGTGCTTTAAACATCCTTTTTTGAAGGTCTCTATTATTTATCCTTATTGAGCCTCCCCCAATTTCATTACCATTTAGCACTATGTCGTAAGCCAGCGCATGGACTTTTTCTGGTTCTGTTTCTAATTTGTCTATATCTTCAAACCTAGGGTGAGTGAAAGGATGATGCATAGCAACATACCTTTCTTCCTCTTCGTCGTATTCAAATAACGGAAAATCAACAACCCACAAAAGATTTAACTTTGTGTTATCTATTAAAGAAAATTTATTGGCTATCTCACACCTTAAAGCCCCTAAGCTCTCCAAAACGATTTTATTTTTTTTATCTGCAACAATGAAAATAACATCACCATTTTGAGTCTTAAGCTTTTGCCGAACGCTTAAGACTTCGCTTTCTGTTAAAAATTTTTCATAAGATGAACTTGCCGTACCATCATCATTAATCTTAGTCCAAGCAAGACCTGCCGCTCCATATGCTTTTATCCATTGAATCAATCTGTCTATTTCTTTTCGCGATATTTTAGAAGCCAAGCTAGGTACCTTAATGGCTCTAATAGATCCACCGTCTTCTATCGCTGAAAGGAAAGCCTTAAAGCCCGTATTTTTAAGTAAATTTGTTATATCAGTTATCTCTAAACCAAACCTAGTATCTGGTTTATCTGAACCAAAACGTTCCATAGCATCACTGTAAGAAATTCTAGGAAGTGGCAAGGTAATATCTACATTTAAAACTTCTTTAAATACTTTTTTCAAAAAACCTTCGGAGATACTCATAATGTCTTCACTGTCGACAAATGACATTTCAAGATCAAGCTGAGTAAATTCAGGTTGTCTATCAGACCTCAAATCTTCATCTCTAAAACATCTTGCAACTTGAAAATATCTATCAAACCCTGACAACATTGTAAGCTGCTTATAAAGCTGAGGAGACTGCGGCAATGCAAAACAGTTGCCAGGAAACACTCTAGATGGAACAATATAGTCTCTTGCCCCCTCTGGAGTAGACTTTATCAATATCGGAGTTTCTACTTCTATAAAGCCGTTTTCATCAAAATAATCCCGTGCTATTTTAACTATCTTGTGTCTCTTTATTATTTTATCCTGCACGCTATGGCGCCTTAAGTCCAAATAGCGGTATTTTAACCTCAATTCTTCATTTACGTTGGTGTCGTCCAAAATCTCAAATGGCGGAGTTGCAGACTCTGCTAAAACTGTCATTTTGTTTACTAAAATCTCAATATCCCCAGTTTTTATTTTCTTATTTTTCGACGAGCGTTCCCTTACCACACCTGTTGCACAAAGTACAAATTCTGCTCGTGCCGAAAAAGCCATTTTAAAGTATTCAGGTAAGGTTACTGATTCGTCAAAAGCAAGTTGGACTATCCCCGTTCTATCGCGCAAGTCTATAAAAATAAGTTGACCTAAATCTCTTTGTTTTTGCACCCAACCACATACGGTCACTTCTTTTCCAACATCGTTTATGTCAAAGTCATTGCAATAATTTGTACGTTTTTCAGGTACTTGTGCGCTTTTATTCTCAAACATTTTGTTTTCTCCTTTACACTAAAGCAAATTAAGATAAGAAATCTCTACTCTTTAAGTCATTAAACAGTTTATAAAATTCTTTTAAGAATCTCTCATCTAAATTAATTTCAGTTTCTTCTCCTGTTTGCATATTTTTAATTTTAGCTTTGTTGGTGCTTACCTCGTCATCCCCCAAAACAAGGACAAACTTCGCACCCAGTTTATTTGCACATTTCATTTGAGACTTTAAACTTCTATCCATCGTATCGCATTGCGCGATAAATGAAGACTCTCTCAAGCCTTTCGCCAAAAGTAACGCTAAAACTTTGGCTTCTTCGCCTAAGGTCACAATATAAACATCAGTTAGGTTTTCTTGCGGTATAGATATGTTTTGTTTTTCCATAGCAAGTAAAATCCTGCCGATGCCAAGGCCAAACCCTAAAGCCGGCACAGATTTGCCACTTAACTCTTCAATAAGTCCATCATATCTCCCGCCACCGCCACAAACCAGGCCCTTAGTGTTTTCATGTGTTGAAACAAACTCAAACACTGTTCTTGTATAATAGTCCAACCCTCTTACTATTTTCGGATTAACGGTATATTTTACCTCGACCTTGTCAAGATACCTTTTAACTAATCTAAAATGTTCCATGCATTCTTCGCATAAAAAATCCAAAATGTTTGGTGACTTTTCTGCTATCGCTGAACAAATTTCGCTTTTGCAGTCCAATATTCTCATCGGGTTTTTCTCAAGCCTAGAAAGGCAAGTTGCGCACAGTTTGTCACTATAGCTTGCAAAATAAGTCCTCAAAGCTTCATAATATTTCGTTCGGCATTTCTTACAGCCTATTGAATTTATCTGAAGGTCTATGTCCGATAAATTTAGCCTTTCAAATACAGATTTTGCAAGTAAAATAACTTCGGCATCAGCCATAGGACTTTTGCTACCTATCATCTCACAGCCGAATTGGCTAAATTCTCGCCATCTTCCGGATTGTGGCTTTTCATACCTATAGCACGACGTTATATAACTTAACTTAGTCGGTAAATTATCATTTAAAAGGTTATGCTCTAATGCCGCTCTTATCGCCCCTGCAGTGCCTTCAGGCCTTAAAGTTATAGAACGATTTCCTTTGTCTAAAAAAGTGTACATTTCCTTCTGAACTACGTCTGTATCGTCACCTACAGATCTAAGGAACAATTCTGTATGTTCAAAAACCGGCGTTCTTATCTCGCTAAAGCCAAAAGTTGAGGCTTGGTGCAACATAGTATTTTCCACAAAACGCCACTTGTAGCTTTCTTCCGGCAATATATCCTTTGTACCTCTTGGAGCGTGTGTTAATAATTTCATGGTTAAAAGCTCTCTTTCATTCACAAGTTCTATTAAAAACTATACAACAAAAACTTTACACAGTAAAGTCCTCTCCTTAAAAGAAGAGGACTTTTAATATAAAAATAATAAATTTTACATACGTGGGTTTAATATATTTCTCCACTCAAGGTCGCCTCTGTCGAGACCGTGAATAAGCACTTCAGCGGTTGCTATGTTTGTAGATACTGGTATACTATGCATATCGCAAAGTCTTAATAAATTTAGGTCTGATGCTTCTTGCATATTTGAAGCCATAGGATCTCTAAAGAAAATGAGCATATCTATTTCATTGCAAGCGATTCTAGCAGCTATTTGCTGAGCACCGCCCTGACCACCGCCTAAAAACTTTTGAATTTTCAAGCCAGTAGCCTCAGAAACCATTTTACCGGTAGTTCCTGTTGAGCAAAGATTATGCTTGCTTAAAATTCCAGAATAAGCTATGCAGAATTGTACCATCAATTCTTTTTTTACGTCATGTGCAATAAGTGCTATGTTCATTAAAAGTCACTCCCAGTACATTTATTAAGATTAAATTTACATTTAAATAATCAAACCTCAATAATTTTTATTATTTAAGTTTAAAACATACAAATATAATTTTACACTACCTCAATGATTTTATCATAATAATAAAAAGTATGCAAGAGGCATTTAAAAAAAATCTGTAAATTTGTAATTTTTAAGATTATTTTTGAAAATGTTAAATTATTTTTCTTGATATTCATTCACTGGCTTTACATCTTTCACACTAAACTGTGACGGAATAGATTCTTTTTTTTCATTCAGTTGTACTTTTAAAGTTTGATTTAATAAATTAACATCTTTCACCACACCTGCACCTTCAGGTGTCATAACATTTGCACCCATTTGGGGTGTATGTTTTAGTAGTTCAGAATATACATTTTGCTCGTAGTTCAGGCAACACATAAGCCGCCCACAAGTTCCGGATATTTTAGTAGGGTTCAGCGAAAGTCCCTGTTCTTTAGCCATTTTTATAGAAACTGGCTGAAAATTATCCAAGAACGTTGCACAGCAAAGACCCTTTCCGCAAGCACCTAAGCCTCCTAGCATTTTTGCTTCATCTCTTACACCTATCTGCCTAAGCTCTATCCTGGTCTTAAAAACATTTGCAAGATCTTTTACAAGTTGTCTGAAGTCCACCCTTTCTTCAGACGTAAAGAAAAATATAATTTTACTTTTGTCAAATTCTACTTCTACATCTATAAGTTTCATGTTTAATTTATATTTTCTTATTTTCTCAATACATACTTTTTTTGCCTTGTTTTTTAGTTCTTCATTTTTCTTCAAATATTCTAAATCTTTACTGTTCGCTTTTCTTATTATACTTTTTAGCTTAAGCGTTAAATCAGTATTAGAAATACGCCTGTTTGCAATTACAACTTTTCCTATCTGTTCACCTGCGTGAGCTTTCATCACTACGAAATCTCCAGGTTTCACGCTGATGTTCCTGGAATTAAAATAATAAGTTTTTCCACTATCGCTAAATTTTACACCGACAATTTGAACCATTAAAATTCTCCTACTTGCAACTAATTTTCTTGAAAAGTAATCGAATAACAGCTTGAGCTTAAATAAGTAGTCAACAAATTTTGATTGACGTTATAAAAAATCAAGTCATTCATTTCATTTACTAAATTCATCAATTTTAATATCTTTTTTGTTGATATCTTCTTTGAAATTTGTCTTGCCAAATCAGCACTGGTTTCCAGCACTGTTATATAATTGAGCACCATTGCATCTCTTAAAATGAGAAGCATGTTGTTTAGTACTTGCTTAAAGAAATTTTTATCAGATTTTATTTGCGAAACTGCTCTTAAAACCTCAAACTCATTTGGCGTTAGTAACGCTTTTAATATTCCCTCTGCTACTGTCATTGCCTCATTTTTACCATCAGATTTCAAAAACTCTAAGCTTTTTCCTATATTTCCATTAAAATCATCAACAGATTTTTTTATTACTTCAATACTAAGTTCCGGAACCTTTTTCGCAATAAATTCTACAGCCTTTGATTTATCTACAGCGTTTAGGGAAAAAACCTGCGAGCGAGATAAAATCGTATCTAAAAAAGAAGTACTTTTCTTGCACGTAAAGATAAATATCACATGTTTCGGCGGTTCCTCTATGACTTTGAGCAATGCGTTTTGCGCTGACGTGTTCATATTGTCTGCATCTTTAAACACATAAACTTTAAAGTTTGCATCATTCGGCAATACGTACGCGTCTTCCCTTATCTTCCGAACTGTAGCTATATTGTAGGTTTCAAGCGTTCCGGAAGTTTCTGGAAATATTAAATCTGGATGTACATTGTTATCTATTTTTTTACAGTTGCTGCATTCATCACAGGTTGTATCAAAAAAATTCTCACAAAATATTAGCTTTGCTATTAATTTGGCAAAAGTACATTTCCCTAGTCCGGGATCTCCCTGCAAAATAATAGAATGCGGAATTTTCTTGCTTTTCGCCATATGTATAAATTGATTTTTTAAAAACTCATTTCCTACAAACTCATTAAAATTCATGCTTTGTTCCCTTTAGCACCTTCAAATTTTTTCAAATCTATCAACATTCAAAACGAATATGGTAGCACCACCAACAGTTACTTCAAATGGCAAAGCCGAATATACCCCCATGTCTAATGTGGAAGCATTTGGGACCATTTGCGTACGTTTATTGCTGGTTTTTGCAATGATCTCAATAACTTCATCCACCTTATCGTCATCAACGCCTGTTATAAACGTCGTATTCCCACTTTTCAAAAATCCTCCTGTAGTTGCCAGTTTAGTTACCTGAAATCTTTTTTCAGTCAACGCAGAAGATACATTCGAAGCATCGTCACTGTTGATGATAGAAAGAACTAATTTCATTTAAATTCCTCCTTCGCTTTAAAATAACTATTTTTTACAAAATAAATTCTCTTTAAGAATTATTTTATCACGTCCAAAGAAAAAATGCCATAGTTTAATAGGTTTTCTACAACTCCCTGAGTTACTACCTCACCCGGAAGCACAATGGGTATTCCCGGAGGGCACGGACAAATCATACTTTTTGATATTCTCCCCAGAGCATTTTTGACTTCTAGAGTTTCAGATTCTGCTAATAAAGCTTCCCTTAAAGATAAACCGCATTGTGGCAGCTCCAGATTTTTCAAGTAATCAAATTTTTCATCATTTAAGTTACTACTACCTTTTATTGCTGAAATGGACAAAACGGCCTTTTTCAGCCGGCTGAAATCCTTTTTTGTATTAAACGGCGTAGGGATCAAAACTAAAAAGTTTCCAAGTGAAAATTCCGGTTCTACCTTAAATTTTCTAAAATGTTCTGCTAAAGTTTCGCCAGAAATTCCGAGCTTAGACGTATTAAAACTTAAACGAGTAGGGTCAACCAAGTTCCTTTTTTGCACCATTAATCCTTGAGTTTCTGCTATGTTCTTAATCTCGGTCACAGATTCCTCTAGACCTTGAAATGATTTCTTTCCGTACTTGTTTATCCAGTTACAGCACAAATCTAGTGAAGCCATGATTGGATATGATGGACTTGTAGACGCAAAAAGACCCATAGCTGTTTTTGCTTTTTCTACATATTTTTGATCATTTATATGCAAGAAAGCGCCACCTGTCAAAACCGGCAAAGTTTTATGTGCTGAATCCGCTACCATATCTGCGCCAAAATTAAGCGGGTGTAAGTTTTCAGAAAGCAGCCCCAAATGTGCCCCATGGGCATTGTCTACAAGCAAAGGAACCCTATAGGCCTTACAAATTCTAGATATAGCTTTAACGTCTGAAATAGTTCCAAAATAATCCGGGCTTGTTATATATACAGCCTTTGCGTCTTTATTAGTCTCTAATAACTCTTTTACTTTTTCTGGAAAAATAGCTTCAAAGAATGTGGAATCATTGCCCTTTTCCGGCATTACCCAAATAGGGGTAATGTTAAGTAAAGACATAGCATTTACAGCCGACTTATGTATAAACCTAGACGCAATAATTTTTCCTCCACTTGGCAAAGCTAATCGCAACATCGCCTGAATGCAAAGACTGCACCCTCCACTTGAAAATAAAGTCCTTCGAGCTTTAAAAACTTTAGCTGCTCTATTCTCAGCCAATAGTATGCTTCCCTTCGGATAAAACAGATTGTCCGTTTGCGCCAGTTCTGTGTAGTCATACGAAAGTAAATTATACTTTAAAAATTTCTTATTGCACTTGTGCCCCGGCGTATGAAAAGATGAAATATTCTTACTTTTATATTTTTTAAGTGCACTATAAAGCGGTGTGTTGTGTTTCATCGTCTTGCCCTCTTACAGTCATATTTGTAAATTCACCAAATATGATATACCCACCCGGTGTACGGATGGATATCTACATTATTTATTTTCCCTCTTAAAGAATATTACTGTTTATTTAGAAAACGCTCTGTGTCGCCCTTAAAAAGTTCGGCATAAAATGGTGAAATAAGGTAAACTTTGTGCTCATCATTTATTCTTAAATAATTTCCTATTGACAGCGGTGCTTCCACCCCTAATTTCAATACCACCTTACCACCGGAGTTATCAAAAACAGAGATTGAAGGGACATCGCCATTCAAACCATATGTAGATAAATCATCTACGTTTTCTTGCACAACTTGGATGGGTGACATGTTAAGAATTTCCTTCACAAAATCTTCAACATTTGTCTTTGAAACATTCTTAGAATCAAGTTCCGGTATGGTAAACTCTATATTGCCTTCGTTTTTATTCGCAATTATATTCACTTCATTTTCTAAATTTTTTATTTGTATTTTTGATATATCCTCTATTTTTTTAGAAATAAAAGCTTCCGGGACACTAACACTTTCAGACGTAGAAGTGTCTGTAATCTCGCTGTTTGGCATTGAAATCAGTAAAATCAAAATTGAAACCAACAAAGCCAAAATAGTAGAACATATTATTAAACTTTGAGTTTGCTTTTTCAAAGTTGCTCCACTTCCTTTTATTTATTTTTCCTTTTTACAAAAACAGCAATTCCTAAAGACAGCACCAACAGCGGCACTACGATTGTAAATATAACTCCTAAAAGGTTCGCTTGTACAGCGTTTATGCCCAACTCTTTACTCTCTAAAGACTTTGATTCTATTATAATTCCAACATTTTCTCGATCAAGCATTACATTTAGCATATTTACAAAATATTGTGAGTTATTAAGCGAGGTAGCCGAAAGGTAGTCTTCGCTCAAAGCTATATAAGAGCCAATAACCGCAACATGATTCTCTTTGCTTTTTCCATCTAAAGTCTTATTCGATACGACACACGATGCAATAGGACCAGAAATATTTGCCTTTATATCAAAATCCTTGCCAGCATTGATCGGCATAATTCCGGAAGTTTCAGAAAATTGCAAAAGTGTTTTCACTTTGTCGCTGCTATTTAGCACTTCAATCGGTCTACATGCCGGAACTAAAACCGGAATATCAACAGACTTCAAGTTCTCTGTGTAGTTATTATCTACATAGTCGCTCACTGCTTCAAATAAATTCATATTGGTTGTAAGCTTACTTTTGTTTGTTTCATAAACTAGTCCGCTTTTTAGCTTTATGTCCCAGCTTTCCAAAATTTTATCTAAAACAGGAGAAGAGCTCAATTGCGGGTTAGCTGCATAAAATAAAGTTTTTCCTTCAAGATTTAAAAATTTTTCTAATTTTTCTTTGCCTGTGTTGTCATAATCGCGCTCAGGCGCAAAAATCAACACAGCGTCAGCAGATTCCGGAATATCTTCAGTTAAAATAGAAACTTCTACAATGTTGTAATTATTTTTCTTTAAAACCTCTGAAAACGCGGAATAGTCTTGTTCTCCGTAACCCTTTACAATAGCGACCAAGTTTTGCTGTTCAGAAGTAACATATACTATTGCAGCTGTAAGCTCTTGCTCCGCCTTTGAAGCCGTGACGCCTGAACCGCCGTAATAATTATAGCTTATATCGAAAATGTCATTTATAGTTATAACCTTGTATTTGTTCTGGCATCTTACAATTATACTATTTGTATTTAGGTTTTCATTTGGATAATTATTTTGTATGTATGTTGGATTTTTCACTACATCTACATAGTTTATTTTTACTTTGCTTGAAAGTTTAGCATATTGCTTTAAAACAGTATTCGCTTGTTTAAAGTATTCGTTTTTATCTGAAAAAGAATTTTCGTCATTCAAAAGCGTTATTTCAACATCTTTATCTAGAGCATTTAAAAAGTTTTTTGATTGATCAGTTAGCGTAAAAACTTTGTTGCTGGTCAAGTCCCAGCTCAATGGAAACTTTTCAGCGCACACTGAAGTCACAACATTTAAAAGGACTATAGCTGCTATGACTAATATTGTGATACAACTAGCTAAACTACCTCTCTTAAATTTTCTTCTATTAAAATATGCTTTTATTCTGTCTAATTTTAATTTATTATAAAAATCTTTTTTCTCTTTCTTTTCCATAAAACTGTTCTCCTTTTTAAAGTTTTAAGCCCATCTCTTTTTTTCAAAAACTCGCACTGTTAAGAATATAAACAATGCACAAACGCTCAGAAAAAACACAATATCCGAAAGGTTCAGCATACCCAACGTGAAGTTATTGTACCTAGACATGAACGAAATTTTTTGAAATAAAGTGCTTACAAACTTAACTGGGATTACATTTGAAAGTGTGTCGAAAAGCATAATAAACAGACCTGCACCTATGCTGCTAATCGCTGCTATAATTTGATTTTCAGTTATGGATGAAAGGAATAGCCCTATTGAAATTAAAGATGCACTAAGTAAAAACAGCCCCAAAAAGTTTCCCAATGCTGATGCTAGATCAGGTTTTGTAAAAAACGATATCACAACTGTGAAAACAAGCGTTATAGAAATGCAAATAAAAAACATAAAAATCGCTGCTAAATATTTCCCCAACACCACAGCTGTAAGTTTTACTGGTGCTGTTAAAAGGGCTACTTCAGTTTGTTGTTTTTTCTCTTCACTAAATAACCTCATCGTTAAAATCGGAATTAAAAATATAGTGATGATAAATAAATTGCTAAAAGTGTAAGATATATTTGCTGAGTTTGCGACAAGGCACGTCATATAAAAATAAAACCCACCAAATGCAAAAAATGCCGCCATAACTATGTACCCAATGGGGGACGAAAAGTACGATAAAAACTCTCTTTTTAATATTGCGTTCATATTTCTACCTCCTCATTTGCAATGAAAGATTTGTTATCAGGGTTTGCTTGTATATCGTCTTTGGTAAGTTGCAAGAATACATCTTCAAGGTTCGCCTCAGACATTTTCATAGTAAGTATCGGGAAATCATTTTCAGCGCAAACATTAAATATGCCTTTACGAACGGAGAAATCCTTACTTGCATCTATTGTAAATTCATAAGCATTTTCACTTACTTTTTTCCCCGGAGTTATTTTGCTTATACCAGGCACATCTGTCAAAAGTGGCCTTATTTTTGTTTTGTCTCCCTCTACTTGCAAAATAATTTTATCTTGACCGGAAAATTGCTCTGCCAAATTTTTAGGCGTATCGTCAGCCACTATTTTACCGTTATTTATGACGATAATCCTGTCACAAACCGCCTGTACCTCAGACAATATGTGGGACGACAAAATAACCGTATGTTTTTCGCCCAATTTTTTTATGAATTCACGCATTTCTATTATTTGCTTTGGATCAAGCCCAACAGTTGGTTCATCAAAAATCAAAACCGGAGGATTGCCTATTAACGCAGCGGCAATCCCAACTCTTTGCTTATAACCTTTTGAAAGATGCTTTATTATTCTTAAGCTGACGTTTGATATATTTACTTTTGAGCAAACTTCCTCAACGTGAGTATGCTTATCTAGGTTCTTAAGTTTAGCTTTTTTTAAGTCAAAAATAAATTCGAGGTAACCTTTCACAGTCATGTCGGGGTAAAGTGGTGGAATTTCCGGCAAATACCCTATTTTACTCTTTAAAGCAACGGGATTTTCAAATATTTCATCATTATCTATAGAAACACTCCCCTCATCCGCCGATAAGTACCCTGTTATTATGTTCATAGTTGTAGATTTACCTGCTCCATTTGAGCCGAGAAATCCTAAAATTTCACCAGGTTTTACAGAAAAACTTATATTATCAAGCGCGATTTTTTTCCCATACCTTTTGGTAAGGTTTTTGATTTCTATCACTTTTAAATCACTCCTAAAACAAGATTATTTTAAAACTTCACTCCATATAATATTACAATTTTAACAGATTTAGGTCAACCAAAATCTTTAAAATATCGTCATATATCAATGTCTAGTTCCACAGGACAATGGTCACTACCTAAAATTTCACTATGAATAATTGAGTCTTTTATTAAATGTTTTATGCTATCTGAAACCAAAAAATAATCAATACGCCAACCAGCATTATTTTTTCGTGCATTGAACATGTAAGACCACCAAGTATAAGCTTCTCTTTTCTCAGGGTATAAGTATCTAAAAGCATCTACAAATCCTGACGATAAAAGTTTAGTCATTTTGTCTCTTTCTTCAAAAGTAAAACCTGCATTTCCAACATTCGTTTTAAAGTTCTTCAAATCTATTTCGTTGTGAGCCACGTTCATATCACCGCATATAATCACAGGCTTTAGTTTACTTAACTTGCAAACGTATTTACGAAAATCATCTTCCCACTCCATACGATAGCTAAGTCTCGTCAATTCTCTTTGCGCATTTGGAACGTAAACATTAACAAGAAAAAACTTTTCATATTCTGCTGTGATAACTCTGCCCTCATTGTCATGTTTTTCCTTTCCTAAGCCAAAAGTTACTTTTGTGGGTTTTATTTTTGAGAAAATCGCAGTTCCTGAATACCCCTTTTTTTCTGCACTACTCCAAAACTCTACATATCCAGGAAAAGAAAAATCAGCCTGTTCCTTTTGCATTTTAGTTTCCTGCACACAAAAAATATCTGCATTTGTGCTGTCCATAAAATCTTTAAATCCCTTGCTTATACAGGCTCTTAAACCGTTTACATTCCAAGAAATCAACTTCATAATATACACCTACATAATTATTTTAATAATAATATCACGATAAGGCATTAAATTCAACAATGTTGATTTTAATCATTTTCTATAAAAAATTAAAAATAAATTATAACATTGACACTTTCGGTTGAATTATGTTATAATAAGATCTAAAGAAAAATGTATCAAAAAAGAGGAGAAAGTACAATGAATCTTAAAAAAATAACATCCTTATTTTTAGTTTGCTCTATGGTTGGAACTGGTTCTACGCTCTGTTTCGCTGAAGGCAGTATAGGCGATTTCAATACTCCCGAGGAAATGAGCAAAATAGCTACAGAAGATATAGACAAATGTGAATTAGATAATGCAATGGAGCTTGCTATTTGCCAGTTTGAACGTGAAATCTTCGGTCAAAATAGCACTTCAAAGGTTAGTAAAATTAATAATGGTAACGCCCTTTGGGAAAATGGCAAATATTCGTTCGCAAAATATGCGGGCGATGAAATTTGGTTACACGAAGGAAAAACTAAATTTATTAAACCTAGCAACGGTTTATTAACACCCGAAAAACTTAAAGAGTACGCTACTAGGTGGAATGCTTTTCCTAAGTCTATAATGAATATTGCTAACTCTATAGAGAATAATTCAAATAATTTTCGTTCAATAGAAACTCCTATATCAAAAAGCCAAAACAGTTCTTTTAAATTTCCGTTTATAATAATTTCCACGATTGCCGGATTAGGTTATTTAATATATAAAAATATAAAAATGATTCGTGCTCAAAATAATGCCTCCCCGCAAAACCAGGCAAACCTTTAATTCGAATAATACCCATCGGTTATATCGATGGGTATTTATTATGCCATATAAAGTCTACGGATATGTTTGTGACTCAAAATCGGCATAATATTTGACAACAATAATATTAAAAGTTCTGGAATCTACTCCATATACGCTCTAAAACACGGATATTATTTTCAACTGTAATTATTTTTTCACCAAGATCTTTATACACATTTAAAAAATTTGCATGCTGATAAAGGTTCTACTATAAAATTAAGATCATAACTATTAATGCACTTGATACTATCTTCTCATTTAAACTTGACATTAATCCTATTTTGCCCCACATAATCCACTTATTTGTTATATTCAAATATTAATTAAATGTAGCTTTGATCATTATAGCGCATTCTAATCTCTTTTTTTCAAGCTCACACGCTAGTTTATGAGACTTTAGGACATTTCCAGCATATTGCAGGTTGTTGGCATTGCAGCCACCGCTACAGTAAAATTTTGCCCAACAATCTTTGCAATCCTCTTTACTATAGATATTTGCCTTTGCAAAATAATCTTTAATATCATTTTTAAAATTACCATCATTTACGTTGCCCATTTTCCAGTCGCTTTTCCCTACAAACTGATGACATGGGAATATATCTCCATTCGGTGTAATAGAAACATACTCATTGCCACACCCGCAGCCTTTTAGCCTTTTGATAGCACAAGGTCCTTGATTTAAGTCTAACATAAAGTGGAAAAAGTTAAAATAATTTCCTTTCCTGCACTGTTCTATAAGTTCCAGCGCCAGTTTTTCGTATTCTTTAAATACTGTATCAATGTCCTCTTCTTTTATTGAATAGTCTAGTCTTTCTTCTGATACAACCGGCTCTATCGATATCTGGTCAAACCCCAGAGAGTTCATGTGCAAAACATCGTTTGCAAAGTCTAAATTGTACTTTGTGAAAGTCCCTCTAACATAATAATCTTTTTCTCCTCGACCTTTTACCAATTTCTGATAGTTAGGGACTATTATGTCATAGCAACCTTTTCCGTTTGTAGTCAACCTCAACCGATCATTTACTTCTTTGCGACCGTCCAGCGACAGAACAACATTGTCCATTTCTTTATTTATGAAATCTATCTTATCATCCGTCAATAACAAGCCATTTGTAGTTATAGTAAACCTAAAATTTTTATCAAACTTATCCTGAAGACTTCTTGCGTATTTTACGGTTTCCTTTACCACTTCAAAGTTCATAAGTGGCTCTCCGCCGAAGAAGTCAACTTCCAAGTTTTTGCGTGACGAAGAGTGCTTTATAAGAAAATCAATGGCTTTTTTGGCTACATCTAAGCTCATGAGTTCTCTTCCTGTTCCAAAGTCGCCTTTCGATGCAAAACAATATTCACATCTTAAATTACAGTCGTGCGAAATGTTCAAGCACATGGCCTTAATGGGTGAAACTCCTATGTTTTGAGCCAGTGGAGCGTAGAAGTCTTTTGAAAAAAGTTCTCCGCTTTTATAAAGTTCGTAAAGCTCACAGTATGTTTCGTTTATTTCTGTTAAACTATATTTTTGCCTTAAATGATCAATTAAGGCTTCATCGGGCATTTCTTTCATATTTTCATCCAGAAAATCCAGCATGTCATACGCTAAATCATCAACAACGTGTACAGCACCACTGTTTACATCAAGGACTATATTGTAGCCGTTTAACTTATACTTGTGTATCATTTTGTACTCCTTTATTTTTGCAAAAATAAAAGCGGAAGAAGGTTCTTCCACTTTTTGTAAGGCAAATAACCTCAATTATTTTGATCGATTTTCACATTTTTGATTAGCAACTGTGCAAGAAGTTTTGCAAGCAGATTGACATGATGTTTGGCATTCTCCGCAACCACCGTTTTTAACACTTTCCTTAAGCACAGATTTGTTTAAAGTTCTTATATGTTTCATAAAAACAACCTCCTTATTTTTTTCTATTAGCGCTTATTATTCCACCCAACGCACCTGTAAAAACTAATAAAATTAGTTTTACTATGGTTAAATATGTAAAGCCTTCCCTCGATACGATAAACCCAGTCAACGTAAAAACGCAAAATAACATTAATCCGGACAGTGCACCTAGATATAATCCTTTTTCTCTTTGTATTTTTAAAGTAGTATACCCAGCTGTAAAAGAGCCCAGTGCAGACGAAAGCATAGCTAAAAGCTGTACTATGTTATGCGGCATCGCGCCTATCTTTACAAACACAAAGGAAAATAAAATTAAAAAAACAGTACAAACTAGTAAACCAGACAAAAGTCCGAATAACATTGACTTTAGTATAAAAGAAGAACTTTTACTGTTTTTTGAAGATTTATCGTATCTCAAAGCTCAGCCCTCCAAGAATAATTTTAATATTTATAATAAAACTTCTATTCATAGAGGCCTAAAAATATGCCTATTTTTTAGTAGGTTCTTTTGCCGTTTCGCAGCTAGCTATCGCCCATTTTTTTATTTTTATTTTGTTTCGGTCGGTGCCGCTTTCGATAATAAAAGTATCCGCATCATCTTTTATGCTAACTATCCTACCACAGATGCCGCCTATTGTTGTGATTTCATCTCCAACTTCCAGTGAACTTCTCATTTGATCTTCTTGTTTTTTCCTTTTAGAGTTTGGTCTAATAAGTAGAAAATACATTCCTAAGAGAAAGAGTCCCATCACTACAAAGTTCATTATTCCGACTCCACTTTCCGGGTTCATCATAACACCTCCTATTAAATTATTTTAATTATATCAGCAAAAATATAACTATGCAAGTCTTGCGTAAATTTTTCCTTATTTTTCATCCTCTTCCAAGTTATTTAAGGCAAACTCTATACATTGGTTAATAACTTTATTAAAAGAAATATTGTTTTTTTCACTAAGATCCATAAGTTTCTCAAAGCTCTCAGGTTTAATTCTAATCGTCCTGTTTATAGAAGAAATTTTAACTTCATCCTTATTTATTTTAAACTTTTCCATAAAATCACCTTTACAGTTTTTCTGTATTGTAACTTGATTTTATGTCAAAAGCAATGTACAATATTGTAATCAATTTAAAATTACAAATAGTGAACAAAAATAAAAAGAGCATAAGTTTTAAACAACCATGCCCTTAAAGCGATTACTTTCTTTTCGAATTATTTTTTTTATTTAAGTAATTTTTTAAAATGGTTTCCACAAAGTTAGACAGACTACGGTTTTCCTCATTTGCATATTTTTGCAAACTTTGTACCATTTCTTCACTGAATCTGAAACTGTAGACTTTTTTTTCAACACCCATAAAAATATCACCCTAGTAATATTTTATTATATATTGTAATATATATTCAAAGATTATATTGTATTTTATAAAACTAAATAGTATTATATCGTATGAGGTGGTATAATGAAAAAAATTTGTAGTAATTGCAAATACTTTATACAGCATTACATAAAGGTAAATAACAAATTTGTAGCTACATATTGCGGCAGCTGTATAAGGTTTTGCAAAGTTGAAACTTTAGCTACCGTTCAAGATGCTTGCAAGTATTTCATAGGCAAAGAGTCCTCTAAAAATATGTAACTTGCTTTAACGATAAAGTTTATCGTAAATTTCAAGTCTAATCTGAATTAATTCGACAGAGTCATTGCGATTGCCGTTATAGCTGCGCCCAAACCTGCTGAAAGGCCTAATCTTACAAACCAATAAATATATTTATTTTTTCTCTTTACTGAAGCTGTAATTCCAACTTGTTTTAAAAGTTTTTTTGCTTCTTTCTCCAGCACATCATGTTGGACGTCTGCATATTCCGGTTTTAAAAATAAAATAGCTTTATCATAATATTGATTTCCCGTATCGCCCAGTTCTATAACATTTTTGTTTACTCCCTTTACCAAGTTAGCCACGCCTCTTTTCTTTTCATATAGTTTAATTTTTTACAAAAAAACACCTTATATTCAGTTATTTAATTAATTTTACAAATACTGAATTTACTATCTGTAAATTATATTGTGCTTAAGAGTCAATAGTTCTGTTGAAAACTTCGTTGAAAAGGTTGAAACAGTCCGGTATTAATAAATTTCATACATTCTTCAATTCAACATTTAAAATTTTAATAACAAATAGTAATTTTATCATTTAGAAATAAAATATTTTTTTCTGTTGAAATGTCAAATTAAATAAACTAAAATAATAATATATTTTTTTATGGAGGTCGATGTATTTATGGAACTTAAAGGAAGCAAAACAGAAGCTAATTTATTATCTGCATTTGCAGGCGAATCGCAAGCTAGAAACAAATATACTTTCTATGCTTCTGCCGCCAGAAAAGAAGGGTTTGAACAAATTGCGCAAATATTTGAAGAAACCGCTGCAAATGAAAAGGAACATGCAAAGTTGTGGTTCAAGTACTTGCACAACGGTAATGTCCCTGATACCGAAAAAAATTTAAATGATGCTGCTAGTGGCGAAAACTTTGAGTGGACACAAATGTATAAAAACTTTGCTGATATCGCTGAGCAAGAAGGATTTTTCGACATCGCTAAAACTATGCGCGAAGTTGCTGAAATCGAAAAAGAACATGAGAAAAGGTACCTTAAACTTTTATCAAACTTAAAAGAAGATTTAGTGTTTAAAAAAGACACCGAAGTTATCTGGGTTTGCAGGAACTGTGGACATGTACATGTCGGCAAAGAAGCACCTTTAGTATGTCCGACTTGCAAACATCCGCAGGCTTATTTTGAAATCAAATCTGAAAATTATTAAAAACAGCCTCTTACATATGTAAGAGGTTATTTTTGCATACAAAAATATTGCTATCGAAAAAAACTACACTTACTTGTCTAAATAAAGGTTGTGCACCTTTTTATATCTATCGTTTGACCAAATTCTGCAATTATAATATAATGTTAATTTAAGGAGAACACATGAAATTAGCTATTATCGGGTCTCGAAGTTTAAATTTTAATTTTGAAAAACATATTCCTCCGGGTATAGACACCATAGTCTCCGGAGGCGCCAGTGGAATTGATACATTGGCCGAAAAATATGCTGATGAACATAATATTGATAAAATTATAATAAAACCTGACTACAGAAAATTTGGTAAGTATGCTCCAATAAAAAGAAATAAATCGATAATAGAACTTGCCGATATTGTAGTCGCTTTTTGGGATGGACAATCTAGTGGAACTAAATTTTCGATCGATTATGCAAAATCAATCGGAAAAAAAGTTATCGTCCATAAAATCACACCGATTAACACAAAGGGAGAACTATGATGGATTTTGTTGCGGAATTATCAGAACAATTTAATTTAAAAGCGTGGCAGCTAGAAAACGTAATAAAACTTTTAGATGAAGGAAATACCATACCTTTCATCGCAAGGTACAGAAAGGAAGCCCATGGGTCACTTGATGACCAAATGTTACGTGAAATAAGCGAACGACTTGAGTATTTAAGAGGGCTTGAAAGTCGAAGAGAAGAAGTTAAAAATTTAATAATAGGTCTTGAAAAGATGACTGATGAAATTAACGCAGCCATTGATAATGCTAAGACTTTAGCTGAAATAGAGGACATATACAGACCATTTAGACCTAAAAGAAAAACCAGAGCCTCTATAGCAAAGGAAAAAGACCTTGAAAATTTAGCAAACACGATTTTCGAGCAGAATGAAAGCTCAGAAGATCCGTTAGTTTTAGCTCAGGCTTATGTCGATGCAGAAAAAGACGTCAACACGCCTGAAGAAGCTGTAGCAGGCGCGATGGATATTATAGCTGAAAACATTTCAGATGATGCTTCCATCAGAAAAAGAATCCGGGTTGTAGCTATGGCAAATTCATTGTTAGTATCTAAAGCTTCAGACGAAAACACCGACTCTGTTTATGCGCAATATTATGATTTTAAAGAACCGACAGCAAAAATAGCAGGGCACAGAGTATTGGCTGTAGACCGCGGTGAAAAAGAAGGTTTCTTAAAAGTTTCAATAGACTTCGATATAGCTAAAGCACAACATATAATTTATTCTACAGTATTAAAAAATGGGAATTCATTGTGCACCGAAACAGTAAGAAAAGCTGCCGATGATGCTTATACCAGACTTATTTTTCCATCTATCGAACGGGAAATAAGAAGCGAGTTAACTCAAAAGGCGTGCGACAGCGCTATAAAAGTTTTTTCTGTAAACTTAAGACAACTTCTTATGCAGCCTCCGGTCAAGGGCAAGGTGGCTATGGGCTTAGACCCAGGCTATAGAACAGGTTGCAAGGTGGCCGTTGTAGATGAAACAGGAAGAGTACTTGCTACAAACGTTATTTATCCTACACATTCAGAAAATAAAGTGGCCGAAGCTAAAAAAACAGTTTCAGATTTAGTTAAAAAGTACGGCGTGGAGATTATCTCCATAGGAAACGGAACAGCCTCAAAAGAAACAGAAATGTTCGTTGCAAATTTAATAAATGAAGACAATTTAAAAGTATCTTATATGGTTGTGAGCGAAGCAGGAGCTTCAGTTTACTCTGCATCTAAACTCGCAGCGGAAGAGTTCCCTGACTTTGATGTAACTTTAAGAAGCGCAGTTTCAATAGCCAGAAGGCTTCAAGATCCATTAGCAGAACTTGTTAAGATAGACCCCAAAGCCATAGGAGTTGGACAGTACCAGCACGACATGCCTAAAAAACAATTAGGCGATGCTCTGGGAGGAGTGGTTGAAGATTGCGTAAATACAGTTGGAGTAGACTTAAATACAGCTTCTCCATCACTTTTAGCAAGGGTATCGGGAGTAAGTGCAGCTGTTTCTAAAAATATCGTTAATTATCGTGAAGAAAACGGAGCATTTAAGTCGCGCAATGAACTAAAAAAAGTCTCCAAACTGGGGCCAAAGGCCTTTGAACAATGCGCAGGCTTTTTAAGAGTACCTGAAAGCAAAAACGTCCTTGATAATACCGCAGTTCATCCTGAATCATACAAGGCAGCAACCCAGCTTTTAGAGATCTGCAACTATACTTTAGATGATGTAAAAAATGGGAAAATAAGGTCTGACCTAAAAACTCGAATAGAAAAAATAGGATTAAGTTCGATTTCAGAAAAAACAAAAGTAGGTATACCCACTTTACAAGATATCGTTACTGAACTTTTAAGACCGGGCAGAGACCCTAGAGATGAGCTACCGGCTCCTATTTTAAGAACTGACGTTTTAGATATCAAAGACTTAAAAGAAGGTATGGAACTCACCGGCACTGTGCGAAACGTTATAGATTTTGGCGCATTTATCGATATAGGAGTACACCAGGACGGGTTAGTGCATATATCACAAATCTGCAACAAGTATATAAAGCATCCATCTGAAGTTTTGAAGGTTGGGGATATAGTAAAAGTGAAAGTCCTATCTGTAGATGTACCCAAGAACCGAATTTCTTTGACTATGAAATAGGCTATGTGTTTAGGAGTAATTTAATGAATAGTAAAAAACGTAAATATCTAATAATGGCGAGCTTAGCTGTAATACTTGTGGCTATAACAACTATTTTTTTAGTAAACAAAACCTTAAAAAACGACACTACGAATGAGAAATCTGTAACTATTCCCATAGCAATGGCAGCAGATAATAATTATACATATCCTACAATTGTCTCAATAACTTCAATTTTAGAAAACGCTAATAAAAACACAAAAATAAAAGTTTACTTAATGCATCCAGGTGACTTTAAGGACGAAAACAAGGAAAAAATTTCAAGCTTGCAAACTAAGTATAAAAACTTTAAAATTGAATTTATAAATATGGAAGATAAGTTTAAAAACGCAAAAACGGACTCAAGTATACCGACAGCATCATATTATAGGTTATTGCTGCCTAGCCTGTTACCAGATATCAAGAAAATAGTATGGTTGGATGGAGATACTGTAACTTTAAAAGATTTATCTAAAATGTATAAGCTAGATATGTCTAATTATTATTACAGAGGTTTCTTAGATAATAATGTAGACGGATTAAAAGATTTCGGAATAGAAAATGATCATTACATATGCGCAGGGGTTATGCTGATTAATCTTGATAAATTACGCAAAGATAATGTAGAAGAGAAATTTGAAGATTTTATAAGTAAAAATAATAGCAAACTGATTCAACATGACCAAACTGTCATAAACGCAGTTTGTTACAAAAACATCGGCATATTGCCACCACAATATGGTATATTTAATTTTTGGGATACAAATGCAGCTAAAGACCATTATAAAAAACTTGTAGCTAATAATAAATGGACTCTAAAAGAGTTTCTCAAAGCATACAAAGATCCTACGATAATTCATTTTGTAGTAAAACCATGGAAAGAAACAAATTATACGTTTGCAAATATTTGGTTTAAGTATGCTAAGAAAACTTTATATTATGAGGATATACTGAAAAAATATAATTTAGATGACCCTTTGAAATAATAAATTAAATTTTTAGTACATTTTAAGGCGCAGCCTTGCAAACTTCGTTTGCAAAAAAAGCCAAGGCTTTTGCATCGGTTCAAAGAACCGATGCGGCTGCGCCACTTGTGTTATAAAAAACAAAAATGAGAAATTTTATGAAACTATTGAGCATAATAAAATCAGCCTTTTTTCATAAGTCTATAATACAGTCCTTAAAAATGCACTACTATTAGGGCTTCCTTAAATTATCCCAACACAATTCCACACCATTTTGATGTATAAATGGGACTTATATTTGTTATCAAAAACATAATCTAACCAATTTTTACTATAAAATAATACGCTCTAAGGGTTTTAAGGATAAGACTACTTGACATAATTAACATATCAAACGTCAATTTTACTGCACAAGCGGCGTTTCTAATTCCCTTAATAGGGAACATAGAAACGCCGCTTTTTTTCTTCCATTATGCAGATGTGTAAAACCTAATATTATTAATTTTAGATGTTTCAGCGATAAAAATCATAATTTTGGTCGAGGTGACAGGAGTCGAACCTGCGGCCTCTGCGTCCCGAACGCAGCGCTCTACCAAACTGAGCCACACCTCGAATTAAAAATTGGCTGCGGAAGAAGGATTCGAACCCTCACAAACAGAGTCAGAGTCTGCTGTGCTACCCTTACACAATTCCGCAACATCTAATTTATATCTTATAATAAAAAAATGTGTGTGTCAATATAAATTATTCAAATAAGTTATCATTTTATATATACATATGTTGACATTAAATTACTTTTATTGTATACTTAAAGTAAGTATGTGGAAAATAAAAGTAAATTCTGACGATCTAACGCTTTTAATATAACCCCCTACTCTATTTTGAGAGCAAGCTTCAATGACTTCAATATTAAAAAATTACCCATACTCATTGATAAAAATTGAAGCAAAAATTTGGAGGACATTTTATGAAAATCTACGAGGAATTACGAAAAAGAGGACTAATAGCTCAAGTTACTAACGAAAAACAAATAAAAAATCTTCTCGACAGCCGCAAAATTAAATTTTACATAGGTTTTGACCCCACTGCTAACAGCCTTCATGTTGGACACTTTGCTCAAATGATGATAATGTCGCATCTTCAAAAAGCTGGTCATACGCCTATTGTGCTATTTGGTGGTGGAACAGCTATGATTGGTGATCCATCAGGTAAGTCTGATATGAGAAAGATGTTATCTAAAGAAGAAATTGATTATAATATATTTTGCTTCGAAAAACAAATGTCAAAGTTCATTTCATTTAAAAACGATAAAGCAATTATGATCAACAACGCTTCTTGGTTGTGGCATTTAAACTATATAGATTTCCTCCGAAATATCGGTATTCACTTTAATGTAAACAGAATGCTGTCATCCGAATGTTACAAACAACGGCTGTCTAGCGGTCTTTCATTCTTCGAAATTAACTACATGCTTATGCAAAGTTACGACTTTTTAGTGTTGAGCGATAAATATAACTGTCAGCTCGAACTAGGTGGTGATGACCAGTGGAGCAATATTTTAGGTGGTATAGACCTTATTCGCAAAAAAAGACAAAAAGACGTTTATGGAATGACTTTTAACCTTTTAACCACCAGCGAAGGTAAAAAAATGGGTAAAACTGAAAAAGGTGCCCTTTGGCTAGATCCGAACAAAACTTCTCCGTACAATTTTTATCAATACTGGAGAAACATAGATGATAAAGATATAGCGAAATGCTTGAAAATGTTAACCTTTTTGCCACTTGCGCAAATACAAGAGCTTTCAAAACTTGAAGGCAGTAAAATAAACTATGCAAAAGAAATTTTAGCTTTTGAAGTTACTAAGTCTGTACACGGTAAAGAAGAAGCTAAAAAAGCTCAAAATGGTACAAGAGCTATCTTTACCAAATGTACTTGTTCAAGCAGTATTCCCAATGTAAAAATATCTAAAAACGATTTTTCATCTAGTAAAATTTCAATTATCAAGCTGTTACTTATAACAAAACTTTCTAAATCTAACAGCGAAGCTAGGCGTCTCGTAGAGCAAGGTGGCATATCTATATTAGATAATAATAAATATAAAAAAATAGACTCTATAAATAAGGAGTTTTTCATAAAAGATTTTATTAACCCAGTTATAATAAGAAAAGGTAAAAAAGTTCACTTTAAAATAGAGCTACAAAAGTAGCTCATTAAATTAAATGCCTGATTTATCTATAGTATTGGGCAGATTTTTTTCTGCCTTTTTTAGATTTCTTACCGTTATCAGTATCTACAGGAAATTCTCCCGTCCTCCTGTTCATAAATAGAACAAATAAAACTATTCCCACTCCCACCAAAATGCACAACCACGCTACTGCCCCTGCCACAAAACCTACATTTTCGTTTTTTTCTTGTTGAGGAACTATTACTTCCGGTAAAGTTATTTCAGATTCTTCTACTTCGGGTAAATCCTTAGGAGCTTCAGTCCAGGTAAATTGCTGGGGGTATGTAACTGGGGATTTATTTTCTTTTTTTGCTTTATCTTTAATATTTTCCTTTTGAATTTTTGACGTTTTTTCATTCTCAGATTCGCTTTTTGTCGCAGCTTTAGCTTCCTTACCAACTGTACTTTCATTTCCCGTTTTCACTTGCTTTTTTTCTTCTTTTTGAACTTCTACTTTGACTCCCTGTGTATTTTGATTTTCCTCTAAAACTGGGGATTGTTGTTCGCTAGGTAGAGAATTAGGAACTTCGTTTGGCGGCGTAACGGAAAATGTTAAAACTGCGTTGCTGCATAAAGAGCAACCCAACAATATTAGCATCGATCCTAATAAACTTTTCACCATGCACTCCCCCAATAAAACAAATTTAAACCAAGCTTTTTATTTAACAGTAAATTTATAAAAATTAAGTTTTTTCTTTAAATCTTAAAACATATTATACCATATTTGAATCTCTATGCAACAAAAACTAATTAAAATAAATTTTCTTTTATTAATGTTTTTGCTTTTTCTGTTAAATCAAAAACACTTTTAGATATATAATCTATTGAATTGTACACCGGTGAAAAATCTATTGTATATTTGTTTCCCAAAAGTTTAACGTTTAAGTATCGTACATCTTTTTCACCCCATAATCTTATCGTTTTATCAAAATCATCTGTCGTAACATTTTTTTCAACTATTACCAGTCCCCAAACCAACCCAAAAACCAGAATAGTCACGAGCATTGATAAAACAACCAACTTCCATGATAATTTACACTTCTTCATAGTTATCTCCGCATTTTTCTTATGATAATCCATCTAAAGTTGCAGCGAGAGCTTTGCCCAAATACAGCCCTGAAAGCACTGCCTCGTTTAAAGTATTTGCGTCCGACCCAACTTCTATAAGCAACGAGCCATGTGTCTTGTGCATGTTATACCTGGCGTTTTTAAATAAAAGAGACCGGGTCATGCCGGGATACATACTTTCTATTTGCCTTTGTAATCTTAAAGCAAGTCGTAAGTTATACTGCCAGTCTGGGTGTTCCAGAGTACCATCGGTATCGCAACCGGCTATGATCATAACTTGAGCCGCTTTTTTGCCGTTTATAGAACAGGTGGGTTTTATTTTTTGCCTTTCTTTGTTTTCTATGGTATCTCTGTGAATATCCAGTACTACAGATATAGACGGATATTTTTTTAAATTTTTGTCTATAGTTTCTGCTGCCCGTTTATATGATCCGCTGAATGTAGGTGTGTCATGTATAGTGATGTCATGCACAGTCTTTATGCCACAGTTTTCCAAGCTTTGGCAAATGGCGTTACCTACTTGTACAACATTAAATTTTGGATCAGTTGTCCTTGCACTGAAATCTTGATAGTAAAAACCCTGATCTTTGTCCATGTATGCTTCGCTTGTATGAGTGTGAACTATTAAAACTTGCGGCGTCCCGTCTTTTTTTACACTTACATCCGGGGGAAGTTTTAACGTCTCTTCAACGTTTATGTCAAATGACGTTTTATTATTTATGAAAAAATTCTGGTATTTAGTTCCACTTGCACCAAACATGCATTCTAAGATTTTGTACGTTGGTTCATTTGTATTATGCGAAAGTTCAAATGTTGGAACGTTTTTTAAAAAATTATCTACAGTTTCGTCCGTTGTATTACTTGCCAAAACTGTATTTCTCTGTCCGAAAATTATAGTGCTTACTACGTTGTTGGCTTGACAGTCACCTTTCTCTTCAAAAATTTTTCCATCAGGTAGCATAACTCCTGCTGCCAGTAAGCTTAATCTATCAACCTTGTTTAGTAAGATGCTAGGAAGCCATGAAAGAAAAGAAATACTACAAACTATTGTGCTTATAAAACATATAAATAATTGTAGCTTTTTTTTCATAGTTGTTGCCTCCTGACACAAAGTACCTAGCTTATCGAAAAATTGGGGAGGCGGGAACCCAATCATTTTTTAAAAATGATTGAGATAAATTGTAAATTTATCGAACGCGGACGCGTTCGGTTCCCGCCTCCTAGCTAGACAAAGCGAATTTGCATGTACATTATAAAAATATGCATAAGTTTGCCAAGTTATGATTTGTCTTATGAGATTAAACTCATTAGTTCTCTAACTGAAAAACCCGTATGCAAAGCACAATTTATTGACATAGCAACTAACTTAGAGGCCCTTTCTATTAATAGATCTATCTCTCGCGGCGTCACCATCATCGGTTCACCTCTAGGGTTTACTTTGTCCTTTACGTCCAGGTTTATCTTTCCTTCAAGCGGAGGAATCAAATCGCCAGCCAAAGTCAGAGCATCTACAACTGTCGGCACGCCTATGCTCACAACAGGTACTCCCATTACTTTTTTATTTATATTAGGTCTAGAATTTCCAACGCCTGACCCTGGTGAAATACCTGTATTTGATATTTGCACAGTACTTCCCAGTCTTCTGGTTTCCTTTGAAGCTAAAGCATCCACAACTATTATTGCACTTGGGTTTATTTTTTTTGTGATGCTCAAAATTATTTCACTAACTTCAATGCCAGTTTGTCCAAGAACTCCGGGAGCTAATGCCGCTACAGGTCTTAGTTGATCTAATCCAGTAGACCTTGCAATTTCTCCTGTTATGTGTCTGGTTGCGAGTATCGACTTTACAGTTTCAGGTCCAAACGCATCTGGAGTTATGTTGGAATTTCCAAGACCTACCACAAAAATGAGCCCTCTTTCCGGAATTAATTTTCTTATTTGTTTAGATATAACCTTGACTTTTTGTTCTACTCCTTGGTAGTTGTCAGTTAAATGAGGTATTTCAACTGTGATGTATTCTCCTTCAGGTTTGCCTATTTTTCTCGACGCCAGCTCATTTTCTATAGTAATGTCTGTTATTTTCATGTCGTTTATTTCTTCTATTTTTTGCCTTATTCCCATTATACTGTTTTTCAGCGCTTCTCTCGCTTCAATAGCTAAGTCTGTTCTGAAGTTCATAGTAATCCCCCCTGTTGATATTATTGGCGACATCTGGATATATATTCTGCAAAGTTGAATGTAAAGTTAACTTGACATCAATAAAAAAACTGTTATAATTAAATTTATACCGGTATTAGAAAGGCGATATATGAAAAATAATTTAGAAAAATTGAGAAGTGAGTGTAACCTAACACAGGAACAACTGGCGAACAAACTAAAAGTAACTCGCCAGACCATAAATTCCATAGAAAAGGGCAAATATAACCCTTCAATTATACTTGCCTTTAAAATTTCAAAATTTTTTAACACAACAATCGAAAATGTTTTTATATTTCAGGAGGATTCTTATGAATAAAAAATTTTACAAAACATTACTTTATAAACTGAGTCGTTCAATTATGTATATAGGTATAGGAATTTTAGTTTCAGCATGCTTTATAATGAATACATATCTTATAATTTTTGGGGCAATTTTAGTCTGCTTAGGTGGGGCATTTGCTAAAAAAGAAAATAAAATTGCTAAAGCCGAGTTAATATTAAACGATGAAAGGTTTATTGAAATAAGAAAGCTTGCAAGAATAAAAGCTTTTGACGCTTTCAGGTCCATTGCAAATTGCTTAAATGCTGTACTTTTATTTTGCTTAATTCCAAATTCTTTTTTGAACAAATGTGTAAATCAAGATTTAGCTACAGGGTGCGTGTTTGGGTTATCCGGCGCAATATTGCTAAATTTTATCCTATATATTTATTATCACACAAAACTAGAAAAAACTATGTAACACAATTTATCCTGTTGTTTTTCTGTCTTTTGTAAGTTCCACTATGATATTGTTCCCATCCAGCAATATCCTGTTGCACCAAGGGAGGTTTCATAATATTATGATATTATAAAATCTTTTTAATAAGGGGGTGGCCATCTTGATTCTGGAACAAATTGACGAAGAAAGACTTTTAATAGCGCTTTCTAGCGAGGATATGGATATATTAGATTTAACATTTAACCAATTAAGTTGGAAAAACAATTATTCTAGACAGGTCATTAAAAAAATTTTAAAAAGAGCAGAAAATGAAATCGGTTTTTTTGTCGGGAATAATCAGTTGATGATAGAGGCAATTCCTCAAAATAACGGATGTGTAGTTCTCATTACGCTTTTGGCCAAAGATAATGTGGCACGTAAAAAGTTTAAAATAAAAGAAAATATAAAGGCATACTTGTTTAAGTTCAATACTTTAGATAATCTGTTAAGCGCTATTGAAAGGCTTTATAAAAATAAATTTTCTACATTAAAAAGTTCTGCTTTTGAAAATGACAAAAAATATTATATTCTAATATACTGCAAAGGTTGTTTATCTCCGAAGCTGCTTACTCTTTTGACAGAATATTGTGATCCCAGAGACAATAAGAGTTTATCTTTAGGTCAAATTTTAGAAAATGGCAAACTTATAGCCAAAAATAATGCTATAGAAAAGATTGGAAACTGCCTAATAAAAAAATAAATTTTACAGCTATTCTCCTTTATCCATAATTCACTGCCTACCAGTAGATACCAAGCGAAAAGGAGAGTTGTAAAATGAAAATTAGCTATTATGTTGTGCTAAGCGTGTTTTTGATCTTTAGTACAGTGAGTTCCATTTGTTTTGCAAGTGCGCCAGTTCAAGCGCCAACTAAGATCACAAACAGTGCTAGCATAAAACGTGAGGAGTCGACTTGTTCTGAAGAGCAATTAAACGTCAAAAAAAATGAAACTGAAGTTTCTACAGTAAAGAAGAGTTTAAAATCAGTTTTTTATAATTATGTTTTACCGCTGATAAAAAAAATTTTTGGAGGAGTAATAGATTATACTGTGGCATCCATAATAGGGAACATGATCGAGTGCCGCTCTAGTTCAGATTCAGGTTTAGACGATAAAGGCTTTTTTGATTTTTTAAGGAGCCCGTGTTGTCAATGTAACTTAAATACAGAACAATATCAAAGCTTGACATAAAAAAGAAAAATCTGTAAAATAGTATTGTAAAATAGTTAAGTTTTATCTATTTTACTTCTCGGCTAATGATAATTCAAAGAGGTGTAAATTTATGAAAAAATTAGTATCGTTAATTTTTAGTTTTATCATGCTCTCTTCGTCAGCTTATGCAACCCATGCAAGTAGTATAAGTCCAAATTCTCACGGCAATAAACAAATTGTTCATCAAGCTCCTGTTAAAGGAAAAGGCGACCATTGGAAGGCCAATGTTTTAAGTAGTGGCACAGTGCAAGTAATAAATACAAAAACTGGCACTATGCGGTCCTACTATTCTGATGGATCACGTAAATTTCATCATTGACAAAATCAAAAAACTTTCTACAATAATAGTTATCATTAGTCACAGTAAAGAGTCACCCCATATGCGGGTGACTCTTTGTACTACAAAATATAAATCAAGCATCACAGAAAAAGCCATTATTAAATTTCAAATTCCAGCAATTTCCGCAATTTTCAGAACAGTTCTTTCCATTTCCTAACGACCTAAATGTTCCTTTTTTATGGCACTTGTCGTTAACCCCTACACCTATAGTTCCGCCGGATACACCCAGGATCTCTTCTAGATTTAACCTTCCCTCTTTTAGCTTAGCCGCTTCACCCACATGCATCACTAAATTCCTCCCTTTCCTTCGGGAGTTTAGTTTCTTGTTAAAATTTTATTATAAAAATTTCTATATTTTTATTGTTCATTTTTAATTTTGTACGTCATATACAATCTAAACTCCTCTTTTAAAATTTTATATTATTATATTATACTTTAATTGTCATAATTAGTCAATAAAATTTAAAATAAAAAGTTTTTTTATTTTAAATTTTAAAAATCCTCTAAATTTCCAAATTCATAACCTTGTTCTTTCCATTTTTTTATTAAATCATTTAATATTTCACAGTTGGTCTTAGAAGTGCTATGAAGCAAAACTATAGCCCCAGGATGTATCCTTGACAATTTTTCAAAAGCTAGGTCATGAGATGGTTGCTTTTCCGTTACCCAGTCGACATATGCTAAACTCCAAAAAAATGTTTTATATCCCAACTCCTTTGCCATTTTTAAGTTCTCTTCATTGTACTTTCCTTGCGGTGGTCTGTACAGCTTTCTTAGTTCGGTCCCCGTCACTTCCTTGTACATGTTTTCTAAGGTTTCCATTTCCTTTTTGAAAGACTGCATATCTGCTATTTTAGACATGTCCGGGTGAGTAAGCGTATGATTTCCAACAAAGTGCCCCTCATCTACCATACGTTTCACTAAGTCTGGGCTAGTCTTTAAATAGTTCCCAACAACAAAGAAAGTCGCTTTTACATCATTTTCTTTTAGTGTATCCAAAATCTTAGCAGTGTATCCGTTCTCGTACCCTGCATCAAACGTTAAATATATTTTATTTTTGCTTGTATCCCCTATGTAATAAGCATCGTACTGCTTTAAATAATCAGGAGTTGCGTTGCCACGCGGCGTTTTATCATCACCTGAAAAACTTAGTCCCCAGTTATTGTTGTTTTGATTTGCGGTAGAGGCAACCTGTGGATACAAAAAACCATGCATTATCGAAATAGATAAAATCAGAAATAAGCATACAGAAGCTATTGCTATCTGCTTTTTTTTAAGAACTATAACCAATCTATTCTCCACCTAACTGTTTATTTTTTAATTTTTCATAATTTAAGATTTAAATTATCCATTTTCTTTAAATTCAGAAAAGCTGATTACTAAATTTTTTGACGGAACTTTAATTTCTTTTATGTATCCGCTTGAATCGTAAATTTGTACTTCATAGTTGCCACTCGTTTTGCATTTGCCAGAAAGAGTAGATATTGTATTCTCCGTAGAAATAAAATTATAATTGTTGTTATCGCTCAGACTTTCCAGAACTTCTCCTAAGACTAAGAAAAACGAGCTATCCGGTAATTTATTTTCATTTGTTTTCATCTCTAGTCCTTTGAAACTTACAGCATTTTCTGAGTTTATTTTTTTTAAAACTAATCCATTTATTTGTTCCGGCGAAGTTACGCAAAATTCTAACCCGCTATTATTACCAGATTTTAAAATTCCTTCCACAAATTGTTCGCCTGTAGCTATACAGATCTTTGCCGAAAACTCCAAAACCGGTTCATGCCTTCTAGGGGCAACTGTCGAATTGCATGCTGTTAAAATAAAAAATACCGGCAAAATAGTGCCGATAATTCCTACTTTTTTAAGCATAAAACCACCCTCTATTTTACATTTTCAAAAAAGTTTCAGGCAGCTTATTTACAATGTCAGTTGCACAAACACTTATCTCAGATAATTCCTTCGCACAAATGTCCCCCGCCATACCATGAAGGAACACCCCACTAATTGCAGAGTCGACAGGAGCCATACCCTGTGCCAAAAAGGCTCCTATCATTCCTGCTAAAACGTCTCCCGCTCCAGCTGTAGACATGCCCGGGTTTCCGGTAGTATTTTTTAAAACCTTCGCGTTTGGTAAAGCCACTATAGTCTCATAACCTTTTAGCACGACAATAACATTATTTTCACGTGCAAAGTCAAGTGCCACTTGCTCACGGTTTTCATTTATACTAGAAACACTGAGATCTACAAGCCTAGACATCTCGCCAGGGTGCGGAGTTAATATAACCGAACTTTTTGCTGCCCTTAGTACATCTATATTCTGCGAAACAGCATTTATTCCATCGGCATCTATTATTAATGGTCCTCGATAATTCTTTATAATTTCATATACTATTTGTTTTGTGTCCTCATTTTGTCCCAACCCACATCCTACAAGACAGGCTGTGCTCTTTTCAAGTTTTTTTAATATTTCATTTGCACAGCTTTTAGAAACAACACCATGCTCATTTTCATGGAAAATAGTAAAAACTGGTTCTATCATCAGTGAAGTTAAAATGGAGTGTATAGATTTGGGAATAAATAAATTTACCATACCTACACCTGACCTCATGGCAGCTCTGCTAGCCAAAACCGCCGCTCCGGTCATTTGAGGGCTACCGCAAAACAAAGCCAAAGTCCCAAAAGTTCCTTTATTTGTGTCTTTTTCACGGCCTTTAAAGTTCTTTTTGACCATATTTATATCTATCAATTCAGCCAATTTCCAAAACCTCCGCCAAAACAATCACAGTAGCTATTTCTCTCGTATGCGTTACACTTACTGAAAAATTTATTTTATTGTATTTTTCTAAAAAATCTACATTATTTACTTTTAAGTAAGGTTTTCCACTGGCTTCTCTTAAAAGTTGGATTTTGCTTAATTCTACATCTCCTAAGCCTTTTCCAAAGGTTTTCAAAAAGGCTTCCTTAGCACAAAAGTTAGCTGCTACACTTTCTGGTTTAAAGTTTCTTTTCTCTAATTGTAAAAATTCGTCTTTCCCAAAAAACCTCTGCAAAAAACGAGTGTTAGTCATAGCTTTTTTTATTCGTTCAATTTCTATTGAATCTATTCCAACTAGTATCATGTAAACAGTCCTTTTTATAAAAACTTATTTTTATCGATTAGCCTAACGATTCATACACTACATTTGTAGCATTTCTTCGAACATTTTCTTGATCTAAAATGCCCGAACCTTCTTTGCATTCCTCTACTACGCTATCATTTAACTTATACCATTTATCTCCCATCCTAGTGTAAGAATAGTAGTGTCCACTAGTAGCTCCTCCTTCATGCATAGATATGTTTTTAATCATGTACGTTTTCCCATTTACATCTAAAAATTCCGGAATATTTATTGGGTTTTGCAGTTTTATTTGTCTTCCTTTTTCAAAAGATTTTCTTGGTAATTGTACTATAAGATTTTTCGGTAATTCCCCTAAAATTAAGTCTGTATTTAAAGTTTCTTCTAAACTAAGAGGTTGATCACTTTTTAACTTTTCTTCGGGAATTGCTTGTCCTGGGCATATGAACCCATTTGCTACTAATTTGTTCTCTTTGTCATCGCTGTTAAAACCAAATGTTAAAAATATAGAGTCCCTTAAATTTTTAAAGTTGTTCCTATCTTCAGGAGACAGAGTTTGATCATTTTTAGCTTCGTCTAACTCTTCTATAGCTCTCTCTAATATTCTCTGCAAAGCTTCCGTAGAATCTTCCTGATAGCCTTCATAAATTTTATTATTAGGGTCATGCATATTTAAATATTTAATAACTTCCTCCATTTTCGCTCTTTCAATTACTCTTTTAGACTCATCAAATTTTGAATTAAAAAACAATAAAATGCCATACAAAGTCGGACAATTTTTAGCAGTATATGCGTGCATATCATAATTCCTAATAGCAAAACCCATTTTTCCTGTAAACACATCTTCAAATGGTCTTCCATCCGAAGAATTAGCGTTAGCCAGAATTTGAAGTGCTGTATTTAAAAAGCAAGAATTTCCTAAATTCCTTATGCCCTTCAGGCGTTCAGTCTGCTTTTTAGAAGATTCTATTTCACTTTCTATAAAAGTTTTTTTCATAGATTGTTCCATAGCCTCTTGAGTATTTAAATATTCATTCAACGATATCCGGGCTAACCTAATTTGCTCTTCTATTTCACTTAGTCTTATGGCTGCTTCCTCATCGCTTGCGCCCAGGTTTCTATTTTCTATCTCAAATTTTTCTTTATTTAAAACTTCTATTACATTGCGTAATTCTTCAATCTCCTGTGTTATCGTGCTCAAATTAATTTCATCTTTTCCTTCACCACTGCCAGGCGACATAGTATTGCCATCATATATTTCAATACCACCGATAGGATTAGCGCTTGTACCAAAAATCGTTACCCCTAACAACGCTAAAGCTGCTAGTTTTGTTTTCATATTTGCTCCTCCTGATACTAATGTCATTTCATCGTCTGATACTTCATTTCGCAAATTGTAAGCTTTTTCTAGCAAATCCACAAAATTCTTAAACTCATCTACGCTGCAGTCGAAGCCTTCATTTTTCACTATTTCAAATTTTTTATCTATATTCTTTGCATTAGCAAAATCACGCACAAATTGATTATCCTCAGATAAAGCTTTTGTTAACTTCAAAAATTTTTTATCCATATAAAATCACTCCTTTAAATAATTTTATCATAGCTAAAATAATTAATCAATACTTTAAATTTTTATATAATATATCTCTTGACAAAACTTAACATCCATTGTATTATATTAGAAAATTAATATCTACTACGATAGAGGCGCAATAATTAATAGTAGACTATGCGGGTTTGCTTATGTGGGCAGCGTGGTTGAACGGAATTGTTGCCGAAGTTTTGATGTGTCACATAATACATCATTGCTGGTTTATTGCAGAATATGTAATAAACTGTCACGTTACTGTGGAGTGCTATTCGTTTGAAGTAAATGGTCTTGCAAGAATTCAATTATAATGAAGATAGCATAAGATTCCACGATAATGTACCTATAAATGTGGAATCTTATTTTTATTTTAATTTTTGAGGTGTAAAAATTTATGCAATGTACTTTTTGGGCTCTATTGCCACCTATAGTAGCCATTGTGCTATCTCTCATTACAAAGGAAGTTTATATTTCTCTTTTTTCCGGAATAATAGTAGGTGCTTTACTTTTTACAAACTTTAATGTTCTAGAAACTATCGATATGATCTTCACCGTAATGACCGAAAGTATATATGGCGGTGGTACCAACATACGAATCGTTCTGTTTCTCATCATATTAGGTACTATTGTCGTACTTGTTACCAAGTCGGGAGCTTCCACAGCATATGGTAAATGGGCCAGCAAAAAAATAAAAAATAAAAAAACTGCACTTTTATCTACCTTCTTTTTTGCAAGTATGTTGTTTATAGACGATTATTTTAGTTGCTTAACTACAGGGCATGTCATGAGACCTATAACAGATAAAAATAAAGTTTCTAGAGCTAAACTTGCATATGTCGTTGATTCTACGGCCGTTCCCATGTGTATACTTATACCATTGTCTAGTTGGACTGCCGCAATTTCAAGCTCTTTAACTGAAAGCGGTGCTCAAGATGGATTTAGCTTTTTCATAAGAACTATTCCATATAATATTTACGCTATATTGACTATTATAATGGTGATAACTGTGTCATTGTTTAACATAGATTTTTCCTCTATGCTAAAGCACGAAACCAATGCCATGAATGGAGACTTAACGTCTTCCGGTGTTGAAGAGTTCAGTGAGGAAGTACATATTGAAAACAAAAGAGGTAAAGTTTTCGATTTAATAGCTCCAATATTAAGTTTAATCATCTGTTGCGTTTTGGGCCTTTTATATACAGGTGGTATATTAAACGGTAATGTAAGCATATTAGAAGCATTTTCGCACTGTAACTCATCTAAGGGATTATTAATGGGATCGTTCGTGTCTTTAATAATCACTTCAATTATATACGTCCCTAGAAAAGTTATTTCATTCAAAGATTTTGTAGGGTCAATCGCCGAAGGATTCAAAGAAATGTCTTCTGCTATTATAGTCTTAGCTATGGCTTGGACACTAGGAAATATAACTCAAGATTATTTAAAAGCCGGAATATTCATTTCAAGTATTGTAAAAAATCATGCCGCTTCTTCTGCTTTTATACCTGTGATAATTTTTATTTTAGCCGCTATTTTATCTTTCTCTACCGGGACATCTTGGGGTACTTTTGCTATGTTCATTCCTATCGCATATCCCTTATTTCCTCCAGACAACGAACTTCTAGTCATAACAATCGCCGCTGTTCTTGCTGGTTCTGTTTTTGGAGACCACGTTTCTCCCATTTCTGATACTACAATCATGGCCGCAACCGGTACAAAGTGCAGTGTCATAAATCACATATCCACTAAACTTCCATATGCGCTATTGATTGCCTGTATCAGCGCTTCAGGGTTCATATTGGCTGGGTTTATCCGAAATCCGTTTATAGTGCTGGCTATATCAATTGCCATATTGTATTTAACCTTATTTGTTATAAAAGTGTTTAGGAAAAGTTTTTAAAAGCAGACAGGAGTGGGCGCAGCCCGGATTGATTGAAAATCAATCTATATGACCGTTAGGTCATATAACATAAACAGGAGTCGGATTTCATCCGACTCCTGTTTATGCGGGCTGCGCCCTTTAAGCTATTTTATCATACTTGCAACTTCATCTGCAAAATTATCTTCTCTCTTTTCTAGACCTTCTCCTTTTTCAAACCTTACAAAGTCAGAAATTTTAATATCTGCACTAAGGTTTTTTGACACTTGTTTCGTATACTGGTCAACAGACAAGTTACTATCCTTCACAAACACCTGGTCAACCAAACAATTTTCCTTGTAGAACTTTCCTATCCTACCCATAACTATCTTTTCTGCAACACTAGCCGGTTTGCCGTCATTCATGACTTGTTCAGTCAAGATTTTCTTTTCATGTTCCAGCACATCAGCAGGAACTGCATCTTTATTTAAGTAGCTAGGGTTAACCGCAGCCACTTGCATAGCTATATCTTTTGCATAAGATTTAAACTCATCTTTTTTAGCAACTTCGCTATCTACATCAAACGCAACCATAACACCTATTCTGCCATTTGCATGGATGTACGTTGAAACTACGCCTTCAAAACGTTTAAAACGTCTTACTTTGATATTTTCACCGATCGTAAGAATTTTTTCTCTTACTAAGTCTTCAACCGTTAAGTCACTCCCGCTAGCTTTGCAAGTCATTAATTCTTCAACTGTTTGAGGATTTTTCTCTATAACTGTTTTAGCACAAGTCTCTACAAAGTTATTAAACTCAGCGTTTTTCGCGACAAAGTCAGTTTCAGCGTTTACTTCTATAACAACACCAACATTGCCTTCTGCGTTTGTGCATGCATAAGCTACACCCTCAGCTGCAATCCTTCCTGATTTCTTAGTAGCTGCTGCTAGCCCCTTCTCCCTCAAAAAGTCTATAGCCTTGTCCATATCTCCATTAGATTCAGTCAAAGCTTTTTTACAATCCATCATACCGCAACCGGTTTTTTCTCTTAAGTTTTTAACATCACTTGCTGTAAAAGCCATAATTGTTCCTCCTAAATATTATTAAGAAAAAGCCCGAGCAAACGCGCGGGCTATTTACTCAAAGAAAAATTATTCAGATTCTGCAACCTCTTCGCTTAAGTCTTCAGCAGCTGCACCCATTTTTCCTTCTCTGCCTTCTATGATAGCATTTGCTATAACGCCGGAAATAAGCTTAACTGCACGGATCGCATCATCATTTCCCGGAATAACATAATCAACTTCATCTGGGTCACAGTTTGTATCTACAATGGCTACCACCGGGATACCCAATTTTTTAGCTTCAGCAACTGCAATTTTTTCCTTCTTAGGATCCACCACAAACAGTGCTCCAGGTAGCGATGTCATCGTTTCTATGCCGCCTAAAAACTTTTCAAGTTTCTCTATTTCTAAATTTAGCTTAATAACTTCTTTCTTTGGCAACAAATCAAAAGTGCCATTTTCTTTCATTTCTCTTAACTGTTTCAAGCGGTTAATTCTATGTCTAATGGTTTTGAAGTTTGTCATCATTCCGCCAAGCCAACGTGCATTTACATAGTTAGCTCCAGCTCTAATTGCCTCTTCTTTGACTGAATCTTGAGCTTGTTTTTTAGTTCCTACAAACAAAATATTTTTGCCTTCTGAAGAAAGTTCACGAACGAAATTGTATGCCTGCTCTAGCTTTCTAACGGTTTTCTGTAGGTCTATGATGTAAATACCATTTCTCTCCGTAAAGATGTACTCCGCCATTTTAGGGTTCCATCTTCTCGTTTGATGTCCAAAATGAACACCTGCTTCTAAAAGTTGTTTCATAGATATAACTGACATATGTTCCTCCTTGGTTTTACCTCCGCCCAGCTACAAATCTGTCAAGCTTTAAAAGCCACCAAGAAAAAGCCAAGCGTGTATATTTTAACTTTACTATTATATAACATCGTAAATTTTAAATCAAGCTATTTTTGAAATTACTTTTATTCTCGGCATCTGTAAGCCTTTAACATAAAACTACAAGCTCTTTACAAAATCAAATATCATAAAGAAATGACATATGCTCCCTGCCAGCACAAACAAATGCCATATAGAATGCATATACTTCACTTTTTTGCCTATACCGTAAATCAAAGCCCCGAGAGTGTAAGCTACTCCTCCGTAAATTAAAAGCTTAAATTGTTCAGATGAAATCACTGACATCAATGGCTTAATCGCGAAAACTATACTCCAGCCCATCGCTATGTAACAAGCCATGGATAATTTCGAAAACCTTTTTAAATCGATTGCATTAAATACTATTCCGGTAGCGGCAGCTATCCACACTATAGAAAACAAAACCCATCCTACAGTATTGCCAAGCATTAAAAGGCAAATTGGTGTGTAAGTTCCAGATATTAAAATAAAAATCGAACAATGATCTAAAACTCTAAATACTTTTTTGGCTTTGTTTATGCCCAACGCGTGATATAAAGTCGACACTATATACAGTATAAACAAAGTTGCCGAATACACTGAAACACATACTACTGTTTTTGCTTTAAATGAAGATGAACGTATTAAAATAACAATTGCTGCGATCGACAGCAGTGCACCCAGCCCATGAGATATAGCACTTAGTACCTCTTCAAACGTAGAATAAATAGGAAGGTTTAATTTTTTTCTCTTTTCTAAGATTGCCTCTTTTACCTTTACATTGTTCTTCATTTGTTTCACACTCTTTCGTTTCACGTGATGTTGACTTCATAACTGCCTCTATTTTATCATTCATTTTTTATTTTATCAACTTAAATCTTTAGCAATTTTCTTGCAGATAATACTACATTTTTCATCAGCATCGCAACCGTTACAGGTCCAACACCACCTGGAACAGGTGTAATATAAGACGCTACTTTTTTTATATTTTCAAAATCTACATCTCCACAGATTTTCCCGAACTCATTTCTATTTATTCCAACGTCAATAACAACTGCATCTTTCTTCACCATATCTGCAGTTATTAAGTTCTTCTTACCTACTGCAGATATTAATATATCAGCATTTTTGCAAGCTTCCTTTAAATTTTCTGTTTTGCTATGGCAAATCGTCACGGTTGCATCATTGTTAAGTAGCATCAACGATAAAGGTTTCCCAACTATATTGCTCCTCCCCACAACTACACAACGTTTTCCTTTTATTTCAATATTTTCCGAATTTAAAATCTCCATAATGCCAGCAGGTGTACAAGGTAAAAAATCATAATTTTTCGTTATTATTTTCCCCAAATTTACTTCGCTAAACCCATCCACATCCTTTTGCGGATTAATTGCTCCTACAATCTTCTTTGCATTTATTTGATGTGGCAGTGGCATCTGCACCATTATTCCCGTTACACTTTTATCCATATTAAGTTCATTTATTAATCTTAAAATGTCATTTTCGCTTGCATTGCAGTCAAATTTAAATTCCTTCATCTTTATTCCAACGTAGTCACATGCTTTTCTTTTATTGTTAATATAAATCTTCGATGCTAAATCATCTCCAACATAAATAACAGCTAAAGTTAAGTCTATTCCATTTTTTTTAAGCTCTGTAGTTTCCTTTTTAAGTTCATTCTGCATATTTTCAGCTATTTTTTTACCATCTATAACTTTAGCCAAATAAATCCCCCTTTCTCGCTTTAAAGTTACTTATGCCCACGAAAGTCGTGCTACATACAACTTTCGCAGGCACATTTGAAATCATTACTTTCTATTCATAGCTTTTATTCTTTGCTCTTTCGTTAAGTAAATTTTCCTTAACCTTATATTTTTAGGAGTCACTTCCACAAGTTCGTCATCTGTTATAAACTCAAGTGATTGCTCCAAACTCATAATGGTAGGAGGTGTAAGCTTCAATGCATCATCTGAGCCAGAAGCTCTCGTGTTAGTCATGTGCTTTTTCTTACAAACGTTAACTACCAAGTCTTCCGTTTTTGGGTTGGCTCCTACTATCATGCCCTCATACACGGGCGTGCCGGCACCTATAAACAGTCTTCCTCTTTCTTGCGCAGCAAATAACCCATAAGCTGTAGCTTCTCCTGTTTCAAAAGCAACCAGCGACCCAGAGTTTCTTTGTTGAATATCTCCTTTGTACGGCTCATACCCATCAAACACATGGTTCATAATCCCATTTCCATTTGTGTCGGTTAAAAATTCTGATCTATACCCCATTAAGCATCTGGCCGGTATTTTAAACTCCAAATGAGTTGTTCCTTCTCCTCGTGTGTTCATGTTTAAAAGTTCTGATTTTCTGGCACCAAGTTTTTCCATAACCGCTCCTACGTAATTGTCCGGAACTTCTATCATTAAAAGTTCAATAGGTTCAAAAGTTTTACCGTCAACCTTTTTAAATATAACCTGCGGCCTAGAAACCTGGAACTCAAAATTTTCGCGTCTCATTGTTTCTATGAGTATGGACAAATGTAGTTCGCCTCTACCGGATACTTTGAAAGTATCTGCGGAATCTGTTTCTTCAACTTTCATTGCAACATTGGTTTCTATTTCCTTAAAAAGCCTGTCTCTTATATTTCTGGAAGTCACATATTTACCATCATGTCCCGCAAATGGGCTGTTATTTACCATGAAAAGCATAGATACAGTAGGCTCATCTATCTTTACAAATGGCAAAGCTTCCACTTTTTCGGGCGAACATATAGTTTCGCCTATATTCAAATCTGAGATTCCTGAAACGCTAACTATGTCACCGAGTAGGGCTTCATGCGTTTCTGTTCTTTTAAGTCCTTCAAATGTATAAAGTTTAGTGATTTTTACATTTTTTGTCGTGCCGTCTAAACAACACAGAACAGCGCTTTGTCCGCTTTTTACCTTACCTCTTTCTACTCTGCCTATGCCTATTCTCCCCACATATTCATCATAATCTATGTTTGAAAATAAAATCTGGAACGGTCCGTCCAAGTCACCTTTCGGAGCTGGTACCTCATTTATTATTTTTTCAAAAAGCGGCTTTAAGTCAACACCTTTTTCATTGTAGTCCAAGGTTGCATATCCTTCTTTAGCAGAAGCGTAAATAACCGGGAAATCAAGCTGGTCATCGTTGGCACCTAGCTCTATAAATAAGTCCAAAACCTCATCAACTACTTCGTTCGGTCTGGCACCAGATCTATCTATTTTGTTTAATACAACTATCGGCTTTTTCCCTAAATTTAAAGCTTTCTTCAAAACGAACCTAGTCTGTGGCATACAACCTTCAAAAGCATCTACTAAAAGCAACACACCATCTACCATCGTTAAAATGCGCTCTACTTCCCCACCGAAATCAGCATGACCAGGAGTGTCTACTATATTTATTTTAACACCATTGTACATAACGGCCGTGTTTTTTGAAAGTATCGTAATGCCTCTTTCTCTTTCAAGGTCATTTGAATCCATAACTCTTTCCTGTACAGACTCATTAGCCCTGAAAACGCCGCTTTGCTTTAACATCTTATCGACCAGAGTAGTTTTTCCATGGTCAACGTGCGCAATGATTGCAATATTTCTTAAATTTTCTCTCTTTCCCACAAATAAAATCTCCTTATATTTTTAAGTAATATTCCCCATTGGATTTTTAAATTTTTCACTTTTAGAAAATTCTGTGTCAACTTCCAGCATGTCAATGCAAAGTGCTATACAGACACATAAAAGCTCGTTTTGATTGTCGCTTACATCTAACTCATAGTAAACCTTACCGCTACTCCACTTGGCACGATGGCTCATAACAATGCTGTTATCAACATTAACTACACTAAAGTCCTTTTTTAATATTTCTCCAGCGAAGAACCAGTTTATTCCATTTATATAAAACATTATTTCAGAATCAGAAATTTTCCCAATAACCTTTATTTTTTTAGTTAGTGCAGAAATCGTATACGTTTTTAAAAATAAAATATCCCTTTTCCGAATTTTCGCAACTCTGTGGTTATTGTCGTAAACATCCATCTTCACAGTCAAAGGTGCATACTCAACTGATGTTCTATATTTTAACTTAGATAAAGAATCATATATTAAAAAACGAGATACATTTTGATCTTTAGAATCCTGTATATATAACTTCATTTGTTGGTGCACCTTTCATTTTAGTAAGAAGTTTTAGTCAGATTGGCTCTGGCTCTTTAAATAAGCGTTAATAAATCCATCCAAGTCACCATCCATAACCGCATTGACATTGCCCATTTCAAATCCGGTTCTGTGGTCTTTTACCATAGTATACGGCATGAACACATACGATCTAATTTGAGAGCCCCAGCCTATTTCTTTCTGAACACCCTTTATATCTTCTATCTTTTCAAGATGTTCCCTTTCTTTTATCTCCATAAGCTTTGATTTTAACATTTTCATAGCCACTTCTCTATTTTGATGCTGGCTTCTTTCGTTTTGGCACGCTACAACTATTCCCGTCGGTATATGAGTTAATCTTACGGCTGAAGATGTCTTGTTTATGTGTTGTCCACCTGCTCCGCTAGCTCTATATACGTCCATCTTTACGTCTTCCGGAGATATATCAACTTGCACGTCATCGTCTATTTCCGGCATAACTTCAAGAGACGCAAAAGAAGTGTGGCGTCTTCCGGAAGAGTCAAAGGGAGACACTCTAACCAGCCTATGTACACCTGCTTCTCCCTTTAAATATCCATAAGCGTTGATACCTTCTATAGAGAACACAACACTTTTTAAGCCAGCACCGTCACCATCTAAATAGTCCAGCGTTTTTACTTTGTAATTATGTCTTTCACCCCACCGACAGTACATTCTGTAAAGCATATCGACCCAGTCTTGAGCTTCAGTGCCACCTGCACCAGCGTGAAGTGTTAAAATCGCATTTTTAGAGTCAAATTCTCCATTTAAAAGAATTTCTAAACGTTGATTCTCCAGTTCTTTTTGAACTAATTCAACATTTTTTCTCGCTTCATCAAGGAGCGAAAGATCTTTTTCTTCTATAGCTAAATCTATCAAAGTTTCCGTGTCTTCATATAAGTTTTTTAATTTTTTATAATTTTTTACTCGAGATTTTAAAAAACTGATCTTCTGTAAAATCTTCTGAGAATTTTCAATATCATCCCAAAAGTCCGGCACAGACGAAACTTTCTCAAGCTCTTTTATTTCCTCTTCCAGTCTCGGCACCCCAATTGCTTCCTTTAAATCTTCAATCAAAGGTTCATTTTCTGAAAGCTTAAGTTTTAATTCCTCCAGTTGTATCATTGGAATCTCCTTTTTATAGTTACATTTAAAAACTAAATTTACTATTTTGTACAATATTATAGCTCAAAAACTCCGAAAAGTAAAGAAGCCCTTGATATAAAATATCAAGGGTTGCCCATTTAGCATGAATTATATCTCAACCTCTAATTCCAGCATTCTTTGTATTTCCATTTGTAAACGCACTAACTGTCCTCGTATACGATGTTTTATATATTCATCCCTACCTTTTAGTATTTCCTCCTCTCCATTCGGCTCTTTCGCCACTTCATCGTACAATTTTGCCTCTTCATCTTCATCTGCATAAGGAATTAGGACACCAAACGCATATAGCACTGCGGTTGCTCTTAATGCAAGAGCTTTATCACCAGGTTCACGGTCATAAAACATATCAATCTTCTTATCTATTGTCCAATCATCACGAAACATATACATCGCCATATTTCTAGCTTTTTCTTCGTCCATGCCTTTAGCTTCTCCTTCTGCCACATCTTCTGCTGTGCCTTTGTCATACATCATTAATTTTACAGCCAATTCATACTTTTCTTCTTCTGAAAAGTTCTCCGGATTTTTAAAAATAGATAAAACAGAAATTTTATCAGCAAATACAGTGGTAACACCCCATATACTTACTAAAGTAGCACACATTAACAAACTACAAATTGATTTTTTCATTTTTTATTCATACTCCTCTTTGTAAAATTTTGTATCGTTTTTGACGTCAATATAATATATCATAAAATCAAAATAAAACACAACAATTTTAAATAAAATTATTTAAAATTGTTTATATGAACAACTTTAACCAATTTATAAAGTTAATATCACGAATAATATAGTACAATTAAAAATTCTTCATTTATATAATATGATTATTATGTCATATTTTATCAATTTTAAAAGAAATATTTTATATCACTTTGCATTATTTTTTTACAGATTTTATAACAAAATATAAAAGCACACAAGCAATTCACTTGTGCGCTTCTTTATTATAGCTCTACAATAGTAACTCCGGACTCACCTTCGCCAAAAGTTCCCAACCTATAGCTTTTTATATATTTATTTTTCTTCAAATGATTATGGATTTCACGCCGCAATTTTCCTGTACCTTTTCCATGTATTATCGTCAACTGATTTACACCCATCAGCAACGCATTATCTATAAATTTATCAATTTCCATTATAGCTTCTAGCGCGGTTTGTCCTCTTAAATCAAGCTCTCTTTTAATAACAGAATTCATCTTGTTGCCAGTACTTTTTATAATTCTCTTTATCGGTGTTTTTTTATCTTCACTGCCTATAAGTTTTACATTATCTATAGGAACTTTTGTTTTTATTATTCCCGCCAGAACTGTAACGCTTTTTCCGTCTTTGCTTATATCAGTTATTACTCCTTTTTTGTCAATATCGAAAATAAGTACGTTATCTCCCACTTTAAGTTTTCTAGGAAGTTTATAGTTTTCAGGTCTTTTCTGAACAACAGGATTAGCCATATTATCGAGCTCATCTATGTCTTTCTTTAAGCCCTTTATCGAATGTTCTGAGTAATTTTTCTCTTTCTGAATTTTTCCTGCCATTTTTAAAACTTCATCCGCTTTGTACTTAGTTTTTGCCACTATCTCGCTTGACTTTGCCATGGCTTGTTGAAGCTTCGCTTGACATTCCTTTTGAAATTTTGCTTTTTCCTTTTTTAAAATTTCCCGTTCTATACTTATTTTTTGCGAGATTTCAACTGCTTTTAGCCTTTCTTTTTCTACTTCTTGTCTAACCTTTTCCAGCTCACCTATAGTGTCCTCAAAACGCACTCTTTCTGTGTTTAAAAGCCGTTGAGCCTTCAATATAATTTCATTATCTACTCCGAGTCGCTTAGAAATCTCCAGTGCATTCGATTTTCCCGGAATTCCAATTAATAACCTATAAGTTGGCCTAAGTGTTTCTACGTCAAATTCACAGCTACCGTTTTCAACACCCTTTTCCAAAAGAGCATATTCTTTCAGTTCTGTGTAATGAGTCGTCGCTATTACTTTAGAACCGCGTTCCCTCAACTTTTCTAAAATTGCTGTAGCTAAAGCTGCACCCTCAACCGGATCTGTGCCAGCTCCAAGTTCGTCAAGTAAAATAAGACTTTTATTATTAGCCGCCTTTAGTATGTCTACGATGTTCACTATATGCGATGAAAATGTAGATAAAGACTGCTCTATGCTTTGCTCGTCGCCTATATCGCACAGCACATTGTCAAATACCGATAATTCGCTACCTTCAACGAGCGGAACCATCAACCCGCACATAACCATAAGTGTAAAAAGTCCGACAGTTTTTAAAGAAACTGTTTTACCGCCAGTGTTAGGTCCCGTTATTACCAGAGTATCAAACTTTCCCCCTAGGCTTATGTCAATCGGAACTGTTGTTTTTTCACTTATGAGAGGATGCCTGACCTTTTTTAAGTTTATTATACCGTTATTATTAATCTTCGGGACACAGGCTTTCATTTTATAAGCCAAACTGGCCTTTGCGAAAATTACATTTAATTCTACTGCTAACCAATAGCTTTTTAAAATAGCGCTACTATTTTCGCCAACTTTTTCAGAAAGCAAAAAAAGAATCTTTTCTATTTCCTGTTTTTCCTTATCCTTAAGTATTCTTATTTCGTTGTTTGCCTGAACTACGCTCATAGGTTCTATAAATACAGTAGAGCCACTCGATGAGGTACCATGAACTAACCCCGAAACTTCATTTCTATATTCTGATTTTACAGGCAGCACAAATCGCTCACTTCGCAGTGTAACTATCGGGGATTGTAAATACTTTTGAAAAGTTCTAGACTTTATCATATTATCCAGCTGTTCTCTTATTTTATTTGAAATTTTCTTTATACCCTTGCGAATCCTCGCTAAATCAGGCGAAGCATTATCGGAGATTTCATCTTCAGATAATATGCAATTTTTTATTTCTCTTTTTAAAGAGTTATTAGTAAAAATTAAACTAAATCTACCGTCAAGGCTGGTCGTTACGTCATCTTTCATGCTTTTCCTGAATAACTTTAAACTATCAAAAACCTGCAACAGGTCTGATATTTTTAAAAGCTCAACTGTATTTAAAAGACCACTATTTTCCGCTCTTTTCAACGCACTTCTTACATTGTTTAATCCGCAAAAAGACGGTAAAGAGTACCTAGCCATTAAATAATAAGCATCTTCCGTTTCTTTCAACAAATCCTTCACTTTTTGCAAATCTGTTTGAGGCTCTAAGTTTAAAATTATATCTTTAGCATCGTCACAATCCACCATTTCCGATAGCTTTCTTAAAATTATATTTAACTCCAAATTTTTATAATATTTTTGTTTATCCATAATTACCCCTTTTCATTTTACTTCTTCTAAATAACGACATCATCCCGTATTTATGCGATTATAAAAGTCTAAAGTTTTTAGATTTTTATCCACACAATGCAATAAATATTGCTCTGTTATTCTTGCCAATCTCTTTTTATTTTCATTAGAAAGTGTAAACGAGAACATTTTATTGAACTCAGCGTATACTGTATATCTAAGAGCTGCTAAAACGTCGCTGTTTAATTCTATAGTTCCTAGCTGCCTTTTTGAACAGTCTGAGCATATTAACTGACCTTTTGTTAGAACAAAATTCATTTTAATGTCGCTAAACTTTCCACAATTTGCGCACATTGTTAAGTCAGGCATATATCCTGACATTGATAAAACTCTCATCTCGAAAACCGATTTTATTATAGATCTGTCTTGTTTTTCTTCCATCAAATAATAAAAGGAATTCAAAATCAGCCTCAATACGTTTTCACTTTCCGGAGATTCTCCAACTAATGCTAAAACCACTTCACAAAAATATTGGCTCAAGGCTACATTTTCTATGTTTTTTCTCAACTCAAAAAAGCTCTTTTTCAGGTAAGCATCGTTTATTATGTATTTATCCTGGCCTTTGTACAACACCAGGTCGGAATAACTAAATAAAGAGAGCGCCGAAAAGTTTTTATTTTTTAATTTTTTAGCGCCCTTTGCAAAAGCACGTATTACGCCACAGTCTTTAGTCAAAATTGTCACTAATTTATCATTTTCAGAAATATCCTTTTCTAATATTATTATCCCGCTCGTGCTTACCTGCATAAAAGCCGTTACCTTTCGATATATTTTTATCTTTCACATTCACATAGTTCAAGTAGTCAACAACCTTACCCGTACTAGCAAAGTTATTCCAAGCCAGTTCCTCTTTCATATCATAAATTCCCCCGCTTTAATTATATTATCTATTTATTATTTTTTCAAACATACTTAACTTTATATGGAGTAAAATCTAGCAGGTTAGTTGGTTAAAGTTTCTTTTATTTACGCTAAAATAAATTTATAAATATTTTGAAAAAATGTATTGACTACGACTTTATAAAATGATATAGTTATATTGTAAAAATTAAATATCGCGGAGTGGAGCAGTTCGGTAGCTCGTCGGGCTCATAACCCGAAGGTCGTTGGTTCAAATCCAGCCTCCGCAACCACTGTGGAGTACCATAAGGGGCATGAAATGTTTTTATGGTTCTCCTTTTGAAGAGTAGATTGGTTAA